>MDSW01019316.1_pt1 | contig 17059 bp, 3 predicted proteins | sample 811171 | NCBI WGS metagenome assembly MDSW01 (sample SAMN05326641, study PRJNA326480) | marine metagenome | isolation source: seawater | place: Atlantic Ocean: North West | collected 2012
CCTGAGTTTTTTCAAAGTAATTTAATATTAGCATATGATTTTGATTTTAATATAGATGATATAGATAATTCGAACGATTTTTTTAGTAATAATGTATTAAAATTAAATACTAATACTATTGATCCAATTTATTCTACTTTTAGTCAAAATAACATTGTTCCAAATAGATCTAAAAATGCTATAGATTATTATGGAACTAAATATGTAAAAGGTAATAGTTCATTATATTGTGGTAGTAATATATTTAATTCAGGTGGTATTGATTATTATAGTTTTAATACTCAAGGTACTACTAATAATGCAGGTTTTAGCTATACCGAAAGTTATACTATAGCATTTTGGATAAGATTTAATGAAATTGATAGAACACAACATATTTTTAGATTTGGAGTTCCTATTAATTCTACAGATACCGAAAAAAGTATTAATATATCTTTAAATAGTAGTAATAACTTAAATATTGAAATTATTAATGGGATTATCCCGTATAACAGTAATATAGATGAACTTGAATTTAAAAAAGATGAATGGTATCATATAGTTTTAATTCTTAAAAATGATAAGGCTATTGACACAATACCTAAAAATATTTATACTAATTCAAACTTATTAATACAGTATTTTGCAGAGCTTGAATATACTGATAATACAACTTCTGATAGTGATAGGTTTACTTTTAACACAACAGCCAATATGGCTACTATTTTTACTTATGTTAATGGTATTTATTTAAAAAAACTATCATATTCACAGAATATTACTATATTTGGTAATCCACGCGACTGTAGTAATTATTTTGGTATGTTTGATTCAGCTTCTACTAATGTCTATCTAAATGGATATATAGATGATTTTAAAATGTATCAAACAGTTGTTCCTATAAACTATATTAACGAATATATTATTGGTGATGCTTTAATTATTAAACCTGGATTATTATCCGCAATTGGTAATTATGGTATTAACATTAAAAACTTTACAAATATTGTTTCTGTTGGTAATTGTAATAATGATGTTGATTTGCACATTTATGGTTTATTAAAAATAGAAGACACAAAATTAACAATATCTAATTGTGATATTGATAATTTAAATGGTATATTAACAACATCAAACTTTGAGATCTTAGAAACATTAGATGTTTCTAATATAAGTGTTAGTAATATTGAAATTTATGATTTAATATCAGGACCTGATTTTCATTTAGGAAGTTCTTCAAACTTTATTAATAATATTGAAATTGACCACTTAAGTAATATTAATTTAAATTCTTGTAATATTACTGCTGATACTATAACTGTTACTAATGAATTAATACTTAAAAATGCTACACTATCCAATATTAATGTTGTTGGTATTAATATTGATGATACATTTTCAATTAGTAATAACGATATAACAATACTTAGTAATCTAATAATTGGTGATAATAGTTCTAAAGATCGTAGATATGATTTAGGAACAGTAAACCACGAGGAAAGACGAAGAATTACAGCTGACAATAGTAATTTTATTGATTATAATGGAACTTATGATCCAGACTTTACTACAATTAACCCTACAGATGATATTGATATCCAAATTTTTGATAAATCTATAATATTCTATGGTAATACTAATGAAGATCATTATGATATTTATTTTAAAAATAATTATATTCGTAATAACGATTGTAATATTGAAGATGAAATTAATAAATCTTATGCTGGAGGTGAAGGTGAAGATCGCAATAGAACACGTATTAAACTAGATGTAGGTAATATTAAATTACAAAATGGTTTTATTGAATTAAAACATAAAGATATTTTAAAAAATAATGAACAATCAACTTTAAAAATAGAAGAAAATCAAATTAGTATAACTAGTAATGTTAATACAACTATTCTAAATAATTCTTTAATGTTAAGTAATATTGATAATCATTGTGTATTAACAAATAGTAATTTTACTTTTAATAATAATTATGGTTTTATAGATAATGAAACACTTAAAATTAAAACAATTAACATTACAGAAAAAATTGACATAAAGGAAATAAATACTACAAATAGCGATAGTAATACAATTAGTATTAATACTTCAAATGCAGATAATCCATATGGTAAAATACAAGGTTTCCTATGTAGTAATAGTAAAATAGATATCCAAAATGAAATTAAAACTGATAGTAATATTATATGTGAAGAACTAGATACTTCTAATATTAATGTTAGTAATATTATTTGTGAATATAAAATAGGATTTACACCAGATTCTACTAGTAATACAACGATTACTAGAGAAAGAATTGAAGTTGATACCTTACAAATTTACGGAAGTATTATATTAGGTGATCAAGAATCCAGTGGAAATGATAATAGTATTAATGGTGGTTTTGGTTCTTTAAGTATTAAAACTATTAACACAACAAATCCTGATAGTAATGCTTTAAGTATTGATACATTTTATGAAACTAATCTTGGTAAAATACGTGGATTATTATCAAGTAATAGTAAAATAAATATTGATGATGAGATTAGAACAAACAGCAATATTTATTGTGTAGATTTAGAAAGTAGTAATATTTATGTAAGTAATTTAGACAGCAGTAATATTAACGTAATTGATTTATACAGCAGTAATATTAACACAAGTAATATAACAGTTGAAGATCAACTAAATGTTTATAATATTATAGCTACTGATATTAACGTAATTGATTTATACAGCAGTAATATTAACGTAAGTAATATAACAGTTGAAGATGAATTAAATGTTCATAATATTATAGCTAGTAATATTTATTGTAGTGATACAATAGAATCTTCTAATATTATTAGTTCAAATGTTACTGTTAATAATACATTATATGTAAATGATATTGAAGTTAGTAATATTGATTGTAGTGATACAATAGAATCTTTTAATATTATTAGTTCAAATGTTACTGTTAATAATACATTATCTGTAAATGATATTGCAGTTAGTGATACAGTACGTGCTGTTAATATTAGAGGATATAATACAGAACATTGCGAAATATTAGGTATATTATCTAGTAATAGTTATATTGATATAAGTGGAAAAATTAAAACAACTTCAAATATTTATGCATCTAATATTATTACTGATACTCTAGAAATTTGCAATATTTTAAATAATAACAGTGATAGTGGTTATTTTATTATATCAAGTAATAGTGGTATATTAATTAATAATATTAAAACTACAGCATCTTCAGTTGATTATAGTATTGATACATTAGTTGGTGGCAGTCTTGGTAAGATACGTGGAAAATTAGCAGATGATAGTGAAATTCATATTAATGGTAGGATTGAAACAACCAGTAATATTAAAGGTGATATTTTAGAAATTAATACAATTATTGGTTCTACTGGTTCTACTGGTTCCACTGGTATTAATATTAATAATGATATTAATTTTAATTGTAATATCACAAATGATGTTACAATTGATAATAAAAAATTTCAAATTATTACACATATAAGTGATATTGTAGAGGCTTTACCCCAAATAGAATTAATAGACAATCGTATTAAATCTTTTGGAGATACAATAGCAGATAAACATATATATATGGAATTTGATTATAATGGATTACGAAGAGTAGATGATGATAATACGTGTAATATAATAAGCTATGATGAAAGAATCAATGGAATAATTCTTAAGTGTAAAAAATTAGAAGTTGAAAATTTTGATCCAGGAGATGGATCACAGTTTAAATTTCCAAATATAATATCATTTAGTAGAAATACTACTGCAAGCATACCAAATGTTTATATTGGTTATAATACAGATAATATAAATATTGATACTGATAAAGATGTTTTATATATTGATACTGATACTGGTAATGATACTGGTAATGATAAAAGATTAAATGTAGGAAATATACTTGTAAGAAATAATATAGAAATATCGCATAATAGAGATGCTACAGATTCTAAACTATTAAGAATAACAACTATAGAAACAGTGGAATCTTCACGTACAGCACAATATGCATTTTTTATTAATCAAAATGATAATGAAATGTTAACAATTGATCTAGATAGTGGCTCTATAGGTATTAATACACGTCCTTTAGCAAGTGATGATCAAATTAAATTATTTGTTAATGGTGGTATTAAATCAAGCGGAGACATTATTGGTTTTGCAAATGTATCTGATAAAAGATTTAAAACCGATATTAGATCATTTAATATTAACGATATTGAAATTGTTAATAAATTAAATCCAGTAAAATTCAAATGGAAAGAAGATCTTTTCAATTCTAATATGGCTAATAAAAACGATATTGGATTTATAGCACAAGAAGTTAAATTATTAATACCAGAAGCAGTATCAACTTTCAAAATTGAAATGGATGATATTGATTATAATTATATTAAATATGAAAGGATGATTCCGTATTTAATTAATAACATTAAATATTTAAATAATAAAATAGTAGAACTAGAGAATAAATTAAATGGTATTTGATAATTTTAATTTAGGAACGCAAATAGAATCAAACAATAGTATTAATTATACATCTTATTTAGATCAAGTTAATTGTAATTTGTATATTATACAATCTTCAAATATCAATATATATAACATCGCAGGATGTAATTTAACAAATAAAGATAGTAATATATATATTTCTTGTAATATAAACTTATACAATGATATAGAACATTTTTATATAGATACTGCTAATTATTTAAACATATATTCTGTAGATTTAAGTTGTAATTTTACAATTAATAAATTAAATTTAGAAAATAGCGCATATACTATTACTAATACTGATAGTTGTAATTTTATTTCAGGATATTATTATGAGTATAATAATTATCTAATAACTGAATCAGGTAAAGATGTTTATAGGATTAATAGTGATAATACTAGTATTAGTCATCATATACTTTTAGCAAATAATGCTGTTATAAAAAATAGAAATAATAATGTTGTAAGTATATTAATTGAAAACATATTATATGTTATTATTGCGGATTTTAATATAATAATTAAGTGTGATATTAAAGATGGTTCAAATAAAACAAAATTTATAATTGAAAATTATGGAGATACTATACATAAATTTAGTAAAGCTGTATATAGTCGTTTAAAACAAAAAATATATTTAATTCCTTATAATCTTAAATATTTATGCAGTATTGATACGGTAGCAACAGCTAATATACAAAAAGGAGAGATATTAACTTTTAGAAATAAACCATACTTAGTTAATACAAATATTAAAGAAATATTTAGCACTGCTATTGAAAATCAAGGATATATATATATGATACCTAAAACACTTAATTTAATATTTATTTATAGTCTTTACACAGATAGCTTACATAATATTATTGATATTTCAGCATTTAATACAATTTTTTTAGAAAATAATAAATTTGTTAATGCACATTTATATGAAGATAATGATCATAAAAAGATTTTTATGATTTCTAATAATTCTGAAAATATAGGTGTTATTGATTATGATGTTATGGATGGTGCAATATTAGAAAATGATTTTAGTTTTGATATTATTACTAAAAATATATTTAATAGTGATTATCAGATTGAAGATGGATTTATTGAATTAGGTAGTAAAATTCAATATTCATCAAGTTATAAAAATGGTTTTGTTAGTTTAAAACTGAAAAGCGTTGATCCTAAAACTGCAGATATATTTGAATTTAGACTTAAAACAAATATATATATGGATATTAAAAATAAATTAGTTGCTTTTTATAAATTTGATGGAAATACAGACGATTCTGAAAATGATTATCATCTTACTAATTCTGTTCAATATATTGGAACAGAATTAGATAGTAATTTATACCTTACAGGGTCAGGAGAGATATTAAAATTAAGTGCTAATACAGCAAAATTTGAAAATAATTTTACAAATGAAATTGGTATTGGTTTTGAATCTTCTAATTTAGGCGAGGATGGTACAATATTTAAATATAAATCAATTGAATGTAGTTATATAGATAAAACTAATTTAAAAATTATATTTAAAAATATAGAATCTAATATTCAAAGTAATGGATTTGATCATATTTTTTTAAACGCTGATCAAAATAGTTTAGATATTTATTTAAATGGTGAGATAAAATGTAATATATCAAGTTCAGAAAATACCACCAATAATGATTTAGCAATTGGTTCCTATGATGGTTATTTAAATAATTTGTTTATATTCAAAGAAAAATTAACAGTAAATGAAATTAGTGCATTAAATACTGATCAAAAATTTCATAGTGAAATTTTTCGTGATCGATATGATAATTCTACATCTACATTTACTGATGATAACAGAAAACCTATATTTAACTTTTATAAACCAGATAATGAAAAAAAGTATCAAGAGATTAATATTGACGATTTACTAACTAACAATAAAATACAAAATATATCTGTTAATAATATTTATTCAATAGAAAATGATACAGTTTATTTTATTCCATATAATTATGATTATTTACTAGCTCTTGACGTTAAAGAAAATGTTATTAGGTTAATTAATATTAAGAGAAGTGAACATACTAATCATAGGAATTTGATATCTAATTATATTGACGATGTATCAAAAGGTAAATTTAAAGCATCTATAATTGTTGGAAATAACTTATATATAGCACCGTATATTGAATTATATGAAGGTAGTCCTACAAATTCTGCAATTATTCTTATTTATAATTTTGTTGATGATAATAAAGACAACTTTGTAAATATAAAAACTGTTGATATTAGTCAAATACTTAATGTAAATGCAGTCGATGCACAGTTTGAAAAATTATTTTCAACAATTTTATTTTATAATAAAAGTACTAAAGATTACTTATTTTTTATTAACGAAAATAATTTTCCTTCAGTAGTATACAATATTACTGATGATGAAGCTAAAAAAGTTAGTAAAGATGATGACTATCGATACATAGATGGTTATATTAATGATAATGATATGTATTTATTAGATTACTATGGAAGTAATATATATGTATATGATATTGTAATTGATAGGACAACTATTAGTTTAACTTCAAATAATCATATTGACTTAAATAAAGAAGGAGAAAATGTTAATTATGATACACCTTTATTTTCAAAAATGTTAGCACATAATGATGCATTTTATTTTATTCCTTATAATACTAATTATATTGCTATATATAGTAATACTTCAGTTTCAAACGAATATTTAAGTGATTATACTTCTAATCAAGAATTGTATAAAGGTGGAACTATAATGGAATTAAATAATAATGCATATTTAATTATGGTTCCTTATTATGCTGATAAACTTTATATGTATAATATTACAGAAAATAATTTAACATATATTGACGATGTTATATTTAAAACAAATAGATTTACAGGTTGCACAGTTGATCTTAAAGGCAACTTGTATATGAATACAGTTTACGGAGATGTATTATATTATAGTCTATCAATAGCTAAATTTTATAAACAACCTAGATTACCAGTATTGATAAAAAACAAGCAAGAAATAAGTTTTAAAGATTTATATGAAAAGTTTCATACGGATTATATTTATCCAAATTATAATTATAATAATAAACAAATTAAATTAAGTGATTATTATAATAACGGTGGTGCTGAATATTATACAGTATCTGCTATTAATGATAATAAATTTATTTTTGAGGAAGATGATATTAACCCTGCGAAAAATGTTAATGTTAATGAAAATATATCTTATGATGACTTTGTTGCTATACAAACTGAAGAGTGTAATATGTTAGAATTAAGTAAATTTAAAACAGCAGTATCACAGAGATATGAATATTATGATTATTATAATGAAAATGTTTTATATACAATTACAAGTATTGCAATAGATAGTAGTAATAAATATGTACATTATATTAAAGAACATAATGATGGTAATGTTCAATTATATTTACAAGCTACGAATAGAGATGATGACGATATAGAGTTTGAAAATATAGAAAGAAAGAATCCAGATGTATTAGAGGAATATACAATTGATATTAGTCAATTTTCAATAAAAGCTTATGTTGGGACTAATACTGAACGTTTTAGTAGTTATACAATAATTAAAATTGATCTTAAAGAAAGTGCAAATTTTGATGACACAATACTTCTTGATTCTTCAAATTTTATTGAAAATACTATCAGTGATACCAAACCAAATCAAACAATGACAAGAGTATCAACAATTGAAATGAATATTAGTGGCGAGGTTAAGAAAGGAATTAAAATTACATTAGATGATTTTAATGGTAATTATTTAGCTAGTTTAACTTCAATAATTATTAACATAAATGATAATGGAATAATTAAATATTATAAGGATACACTAATTGAGCTAATAAATCCAAAAACTTTACCTATAGCTAATATTCATATTGATATTAAAGAAAGAATACGAAAAAAGGAATTATATTGTAAAACAACTGATGATTATCTATTTAATATTACACAAAACAGCAATAGAAAAATAAGTAAATTAACAATAGAAATTACAGAAACTACAACAATTGATTTAGATAACTTTATTGATTTAATATATTTACGAGAAATTGTAATAATATCCTTTAATAATAGAAATGATATTACTATTATAAATGGTGATAATTTAAAACAAGATATTAATATTATAATATACGAAAACTTTGATAATTTAATTAAGTTGTTGTATTTATTTAATAATTCTTTAGCACCTGGGTCATTTAGTGAATATAGTTTAATTTATAATGGCGATCCTACTTATGATACAGAAAATGGAGAGTATCCTTATATAAGATTAAACGGTGTAGATCAATATTTAACTTTATCTAATATTGATTTTGATATTAAATCATTTGGACTTGGATTTTATTTAAGTGATGTTACTACTGATAATTATTTACTAAGATTTGATGAAGATTTTTATATTAAAGTTGATGCTAATTCTTTAGATATTCAAATTAATGTTGAAACTAATGATAGTATTAGTAAACAATTTGAAAATAATACTTGGTATAGTATATTTTTTAATTATAATGATACTAATGATATGTATGATATATATATTGATAATGCTATACAAGATACTACAATACCATACGATCCTTTTATAAATAAAGATTTAATTATAGGTAAATATACTGAGTCTAATGTGGCAGATTATTATTTAATAACTGAGGTAACAAGTTCACATACTGTACCATCTGAGCAAATTAAATGGTATTACCCTATTTTTGGTTCTAAAAGTGTAGAAATCAATAATAATATATATATATTTGGTGGTTATATAGATCGCGGACATCGAGGTGATATATATTTAAATTATTTATATGAATTTAACACTACTACTTGTAATCTTGATAAAATTGAATTACAGTCTATTGATGATAATAATAGTAATATACCATCCGGAAGAAGTGATCATTCTATGGTAGCAATTCAAAGTCAAAGTAATATCTATATATTTGGTGGATATAATGGTACTACCACCTATTTAGGAGATTTCTATAAAATTGATACTACTACTTATAATTCTACTAAAATTGAATTACAGCCTATTGATAGTGATAATAGTAATATACCATCCGAAAGAAAGGACCATTCAATGGTAGCAATTGAAAGTAATATATATATATTTGGTGGTTATATTAATGGTGTTGGTAATGGTGATGATTTCTATAAAATTGAAACAAATGATACTAATATGTATAATTCTACTAAAATTGAATTACAGCCTATTGATGGTGATAATAGTAATATACCATCCGGAAGAAGTTATCATTCTATGGTAGCAATCGGAAGTAATATTTATATATTTGGTGGAGACACTAATATTGGTGCTAGCAATGATTTATATAAAATTGAAACAAATGATACTAATATGTATAATTCTACTAAAATTATTTTAACTGGAATAGGTACTGATATACCACCGGAAAGAACACAACATCATATGGTAATTGATGATAATTATATATATATAATACACGCAAATCAACAAACTACTTATAATTATATATATAAAATTGATACATATGGTAATTCAAAAAAAATTACATATTCTTATTACTATTATAACTATAGTAGTGGGCTTTATAATGCTATAGCAATTAACAATGATATTTATGAATTTTATTTAAAACTGGGAGTTACTAATAATTTACATACTGATATAGAATCAACAAGTTTTGGGAATTTATTAAAAATAACACCTACCAATCGAGATTATCATCTTAATGGAAATATAGCAGAGTTAAGAATAAATAATGTTATTACCAGTGATAGTAAAATAATTGATAATTATAGTAATCTTAATAATAACTATAATTCAACCTAATAAGTATAAAAATATAAAATAAAGACCTATAATAATTTTAAATGGAACCTACAGCTATTGATAATAAACCGAGATTTTATAAAAGACCAACACTTATAGCTAAAAAATCTAGAGATTCTATTGCATATAAAGAACCAGAACCAGAACCAGAATCAGAATCAGAATCAGAATCAGAATCAGAATCACCCGTATCAACTGGTATATATTTACAATACAAGTTTGAAACTAATGGTAGAGAAAAAAATAGTGTTATTGAAGTTGAGAATAATACAAATGTTAATGGATGGAAATTAGTGCGATATCTACCTGAAAACTCTAAATATTGGCATCCAGTTAATGACAATCTTTCTGGTTTAATAGAATATAGTGATACAAATAAAATTGATGGTCAAACACATACTATAGGATCATGGAGTATTTTATTTGGAACTTTTAATGAATTTTTTATTAGTAATGTTAGGATTACAAAATGGATTTATGCTAATAAAGAACAAGTAAATGGTATTTATGGAGAAGAACAACGAGATGTTATAGCATCTGATACTAATAATGAACCACATACAATAAAATGGTATGGAGAACGTTCAGTAAATGAATATCCACTAATAACAAATAAAAATACATCTAGTGATGCAACCAGAGGATCTGCAATTTTATATTATGAAAATTCATTTACTACTATTTACAATGACTATTTACCACACGAAGGATCAATGGTATATGTAAGAGATTCAACATCTATTTATAATGAACCTTCGATTAATTATGATTTAACACCTAATGGTTCTCCTACTTTTATTAACAATTATGTAGAATTAGATGGTGTAAATGATTACTTAAGTGTTGATATTGATTTTGAAGTTAAAACTTTAAGTTTTTGGTTTAATTTAAATAATGTTAATACCGATAATTATTTACTATCATTTGATAGTAATTTTTATATAAAAGTTAATTCTAATTCTTTATACTTTCAAACTGAAACTGATTGTAATATACCTAAAGATTTTAGTTCTAACTTGTGGTATAATTTAGCTTTAACTTGTAATAATACGAACTATGATATATATTTAAATAATACTAAATTACCTGAAACAATTATTTATAAAGATTTAAGTAGTTCTACATTAAATATTGGTAAATATATTACTGATGAAATTCAAATAGATCATTCAGGTATAACAAGTCATATTACTAGTACTTATCTTTATAGCCATTCTATGGCAGAAATTGGAAGTAATATCTATATATTTGGTGGAAGTATTGGAAGTAGTGTCAATAAAAATGATTTATATAAAATTGATACAAATTCTAGTTTAGAATTAGAACAAATTCAATTACATAATGAGGATGATACTAATATACCATCCCCAAGGGTTGGACATTGTATGGTAGTAATTGATGATAATATCTATATATTTGGCGGTGTTACTTCTGATGGAACCGTAATTGATTTATATAAAATTGAAATAAATGATACTACTACTTTTAATTCTACTAAAATTACATTAAATGGTGATATAGCAATAAATAATTATTGTATGGTAGTAATTGATAGTAATATGTATATATATAATAATGATAATTTATATAGAATTGAAACAAATAATACTACTACTTTTAATTCTACTAAAATTGCTTTAACTGGTAGTAAACCAACTAACGCTAACAGAACTGGATATTCGATGGTAGAAATTAAAAGTAATATTTATATATTTGGTGGATACGACTCTGATGCTTTAAAAAATGATTTATACAAAATAGATACAGAGGGTAATATTGAAAAAATTACTTTAAATGGTGATAAACCATCTGAGAGATTTTATCATTCTATGATAGCAATTGATAATTATATGTATATATTTGGTGGATATAATGGTGATGATAATTTAAATGATTTATACAAAATAGATACGGAAGGCAATTCTGTGGAAATTGATTTAATTAATGATACTAATACTAAACCAAGTAAGAGAAATAGACATTCTATGGTAGCAATTGGTAATGATATCTATATATTTGGCGGTCAAGGTGGGAGTTGGAATTTTACTTTACGTGATTTAGTTAAAATTCCATTTACACCTGATAAATATCTAAATGGTAAAATAGCAGATTTACGATTATATAATACTATAAAAACTGCAGATGAAATTAATACTATTTATAATGAGTATAATTATGTAAATATTTATACACATATACCTGAAGAAGATATAGAGTATGATTTTAGTGGTATTGCTACATTTCAAGATTGGATAAATAAAGCTGACAGTCATAACATTGAAACTTTTAATTTTTATAGAGGAATGGATTATTTATATAATGTTTTATCATCTGATAATAATGTTCTAGATAATTTTGTGTCTATACAATGTACTACTACTATCTATAAAGAGTATATAGGTTTATTATTAGAACTACCAACTACACATAATTATGTTGAATTTACTATTACTTCAAGACGTGCTGAATTAACTAATTATACAATGTTTATTGATACACTTGAAAAATTAGATCAAGATATTTTTATAAGTGATGCAGATAAAAAATATAACTTTGAAGATAATATAGAGAAATTTAACGAAGAATATTATTATTTTGCACAATTTAATTCCGGTTCTCCTGTTACTAAAAAATATAGTTATAAACCTGGACACTATTTAAAAATTACAAATTCTTATGCTGGTACAAACTTTGATCCTAATATTAAAATTACACTTAAGAAAAACTATACAGAATATCCTAATTTAACTTTTAATGAAAATGAATTGTTTGATATTTTGGTAGTTGGTGGTGGTGGTGGTGGTGGATATAATGCAGGCGGTGGTGGTGGAGCAGGTGGATTAGTTTATGGTTCTAATATTATTCTAGATCATACAAATGTGCATAACATTAAAGTAGGTAAAGGTGGTATTGGTGGTATTGGTGATATTGGTGGTATTGGTGAAGTTAGTAGTACTAATGGTAGTGATACTACTTTTGGTAATATTATAGCTATGGGTGGTGGAGGAGGTGTTGATAATTATGGTGTAGGTAATATAGGTGGTTCAGGTGGTGGAAGTTCAGCAGGTGATACAGCTGAGGAAAATTCTGTAGGTGGTTCAAAAGCACAAATAGATAAAATTATTATTGGTAATAAAATATTAGTTGGATATGGAAATAATGGTGGTGTAGGAAGAACTGAAGAATTAGGTGGTACAACACGTTCAGCAGGTGGTGGTGGAGGAGCAGGTGGTAGTGGAAAAACATCTGGAAATTATGAAACAGATGATGGACAATCTCCAAGAATTAGTAATGGAGGTGATGGGGGAGTAGGAAGACAGTATGATATAACAGGAACTAATCAATATTATGCTGGTGGTGGAGGCGGAGGTATTCATAACGATGGGGAATTAGGAACCACTGGAAGTGGTGGTTCAGGTGGAGGTGGTAATGGTGGGCAACCAAATGTTAGTGGAACAGATGGTGTTGATGGAACTGGTAGCGGTGGAGGAGGTTGTGGTGGATATAGTGGTAAAGGTGGCAATGGTGGTTCAGGAATAGTAATATTGAAAAAAGTTGAAACTGATCTACCTGCAAATGGTACATTAACATTAAATATTGTTAATGACCTCGATTCAGGTTATACTTTAGATAGTAGTATATCAAGTAATTATGCAAATATTACAAAAATAATTTTGAATGTAAATGCAAATATATATAGAAATGATAAACCTGAAAATTATGGTAAAGCTGGTTTAATTATTAATCTTGATAGTCTAACTAATTTAGCAGAATTAGAATTAAATATTAATCCAAGTAAAGGAATATATGGTGGTCCTGGTAGTCCTGGAACTAGTGGTAATCCTGGAGGTGGTTTAGGAGGTAATCCTATCGAAATAATAGGTAGTAGAGCTATATCAATTAGCTATACTGAAGGTGCTAAACTGTTTAAAGGTGGTAATGGTGGTAATTATACTGATTGGGATGGAAATGTAAAAATAACTTTAAATTATGGATTGAAATTAAATAATTTTAGTAGTTTATATTACCCTTATCCAGAAATTAGTATAACGAATACTGATGGTTTAATTGGTGAATTTTTTAATGGAAATAAAAAAGTTAAATATAATTACAATATTATTACAAAACTAACACATAAAATTATACAAACTTATGTTTTAATCTCTGATGAACTTAATTGTATTGTAACTGATGATGATACTCAAAGAGATATATTTAATGATAAAAATGCATATAAACTTGTTTATGATGCGACTTCGGCAGAAATAGATATTCATTTTGTTAATAAACCTGCTGAAGGAACAGATATGACTCCATTTGATATGAATACATTATCAGCAACACCAACTGATATTACACTAATTGTGTTCAATAACAATCATCCAATAGTCTACGATTTTTCACATATTACTAGTTTAGCTGAATGGAATATTTATGCAACTTATTATGGTTTTACTTCTACGTTTGATGCAGGTTTTCAAGAAGCAAGTAGTATTTATTATAAAGGTGTTTGGTATCACGATACAGCTACAGGATTTGTATCTAGAGAAATACCTACTGGATATAATAAATTAAGAGTTGAATATCAGGCATTATGGGATAATAATGTATCCATTTATATTACTCAAGAAGAAATTACCGGAACAGGTGATATTACACAAACTGCTAGAAATACAGCAACAGTAGCAGAAGGTTTAAAGATATTTGAAACTGATATACACCATACTACCGATAAATATCTAACAGTTGCAGAAAGATATAGTACTCTTAACACTAATTTAAAAATAGTGTTTTATTAATACAATATTTTTATTACAATGTAATAATAAATGAAATTACTTATTATATTAGCTTTAATATCTTCTGTTTATTGTGGTATTAGAAATAACATTACAGTAGTTAATAATAATACTGTATATCTAGCACACACTCATAATTGTGCAATTTATAAAATTGATATCAATACTACACAACAAGAAATAGTTGTAGGTGATATAAATGCAAATTACTTTGGTGATAGAGATGCTTTTTTAGGAACAGATGCACTTATTAAAAATCCTACAAGTATTATTACCGATTATAATCAAGAAGTTTTATTTTTTGTTGATGATAGTAGTAATATTAAAAAAGCTGATATAATAGTAAAAAGTATTAAAGGTGTAGAAACTGGTGTTATACAAGACAATATTCCAAATCCTGAAAGCATATACTTAGGGTCTTCGTATAATTTTGCAGCGTCTTCAGCAAACAACAAAATATATTTTGTTATTCCAACCGATATATTTTCTATTGATTTTGATATTAATTCAAATTCTGCTATTTCTAGTAGCTCTACCCTTCTAAATGGAGAAAAATTTATTGATATTGCATTTAATGATGGGCATTTATATTATTGCTATAGTAATGCAAATCAATATTTTATTAAAAAACGTTCTGATAATATGTTTAATACAGTTGATGATTATGAAATTACTATAAATAATAAACCAAATAATATTACAGGATTTACATTTTCAAGTAATTTGTTAGTAATAGCAGGTGATAGTAAATTATATATATATAGTTCTAATGCAATTGATACTTATACATCTAATTATAATATAACACCATCTGATAAATATACTGTTTTATGTGATTATAAAGCTGTATATGATGAAGAACCTACTAATGGTAATTATATAATTGCTAGAGCTACAGATTCACAATTTCATAAAATTAATATTACTAATATTAATTTAAATTCTATAAATGTTATAAATTTAGATATTAAAGAACCAAAAACAATAGCTGTTAGTAGCACAGATAGAGCAATTAAATCTTATAATATTAATACTGATTATTTATATAACTCTATATATGATGAAAATGTAATGATATATTTAAATCAAAATCAATCAAATCTTAAGGTAATTAAATATGAACCATCTAATTTTAAAACAACTAAATTAAACTTAAATAGTAATTTAAACATTAAAAACATTACGATAAATAATACAAATATATTATTTTTGGCAACTGATAATTATATTTATTATTGTAATAATATTACAGAAGATAGAGAACAATATAATTTATGTAATTTAAATATCAGTTTTACGGGTAATATAATTTCTTTAAACTATGTTGATAATAATACTGAAAAATCATTAAATTTTATTACTGATCAACATTATTATAAATATACTATTAAAGATGATGATAATAATATAATAACATCAGACGGTAAACAAGAAGCAGAAAATAGTAATTTAGAAAAACAAGAACGCATAAAACAAACTAATGATACTGATAATTTAGAAAATATAAATGATTTTGTAATTGATAACAACTATGAAGTTGGTTATATAGCTTTTGAAACAAGATTAAAATGGTTTTATGTTTAATTTATAAATAAATGATAAACAATGTTGAATATTAACAATTATAAAAATTTCATTATTATTTTTATAAATATATAATGGCATTATAGAATATAATAAATTCTTTTTATAAAATGTTGAACTAACACTAACTATAATATCGTTTAATGTTGTTAATGTATCATTATGATCAAAACATTTTATTGTAGGATTAGGTGTATTGCTACAATATTTAAATTGTAATTGATTAGATATTTTAATTATATCTAATGTATTAGGATCAATAAAATATACAAAAGTTCCTTGATATTTTATATTATTTTTATATTCTTTATGATAACATAAACCAATATACATATCATTA
>MDSW01110918.1_pt1 | contig 17058 bp, 17 predicted proteins | sample 811171 | NCBI WGS metagenome assembly MDSW01 (sample SAMN05326641, study PRJNA326480) | marine metagenome | isolation source: seawater | place: Atlantic Ocean: North West | collected 2012
AAACTAAATTCTGATAAATTTTTTCACACTCATTAAATATAAATTTATCATAATCTAAATCGATTTTTCTATAAGATAATTTAAATTTTTCCAGGTTCTCCAACTTTAAATCTACTGTATTAAGAAATTTTACAAATTGATTTTTATCTTTACAAATTGAGTCATAACTTACTACATATAAATTATTCAATTTAGTATAACTTGTGTATATTTTCTTATAATATAGAAGCCATTGTTCTAACCAATAGTTTATGTCATTAAAATCTCTGTAATTATTTGGATTATTCCAAGATTTATGATTTGTACCAAATTCAAAGTGTCCTAAATAGTTCATGTAATCTAAAATAAAATTATTTTCTTTTTGCAATTTTGTAAAATTTTTATGTTGTAGTAAAAGAGAATATGCGTGTTGAAGCGGGTCTCTAAAAGGAATTAAAAAAAAACTATTTTTATAAATTGATTTAATTAAATTAACTTTATCCAAAATATTATTGTTTTTGCTCAAATATAAATTTTTTTTGTATTTTTTTAAAATTAATGAAATATAAATGTTTAAATTTTCTTTTATTTCTGTTTTTTTAAAAGTTCTAAAAAAAATTTCATCTAAAGCCTCGGGTGAGTTGATATTATAAATAATTTTATCATTATGAAGTCTCTTAAAAGATATTTTTGTTGAATTTTTTAAAAAAAATTTACTTAGATTAGGTGCTAAAATAAATGGCATATCTTGATATGTCAAAGATGCATATATATTGGTCTGATAAAAACCAATTAACAAAGCTGTTGTTCCAGATCGTGGCAAACCACAAATAAATAAATGTTTATTATTTTCAAAATTATTCTCATTTTTAAAAAATGATGTTTCAAAAAGAAACAAGGTTTTTTTTATTATTTTATTCCCTAAACATAAATGATGGAGTATTTTTTGAATATAATTATAGTTTTCTTGCATAAAAATTTTTGATTTTTAAGTAAGCCAAAGCTATTAATAAAATTTCTACAGTTGACTCGATGCTAACGATAAATTTAAAAAAGTCATTATTTATATAAAATATGAGTATAAAAACGACTAATATACACATTATAAATAATAAAATTTTAAAAGACTCTAATAAAACCTGTTTTGAAATTTGAAAATATATTTTTTCAAATTTTTGATTATTGTTCGATTTTTTTAATAATGACGGAATCTTATTTATATTTTTTAAAATATTTATTATTAAATTTTTAATTTTAAATATCTTAATTATCTCTACTACTAAAACTGTAAGTAAAATTAATATTAAATGTTTTATCACTTTTCTTTATCATCTTTTTTTTTTTTAGATTTAAAAAATCTTCTTAGAGGAAACCATAATATTCCAAAAATTAAGGAAAAAAGTGCTATTACTATTCCAATTATAGCAGCAATAAATCCTCCTCCCATTCCAGGTCCGATATAAGAATAGGCGAAATTAATGGTAATAAAATTTAAAAAGAGTATGTAAAAGACTAGTTTGTACATTTTTTCTCTCTTATCAATTTTTTTAAATTTTGAATAGTTTTTTTATCCTCTACTATTCTGCTCCATCTCATAACATAAACCTTATTTTCAACTGATTTATTTATGAATTGCCAAATTAATTTTTCATCTTTATTAAAAAATAGCAGTCTACCATGCTCTTGTTCTTCAACCATAAAACTTCCATTTTCTAGTAGTTGATACAATCCTCCAAAAGCTGTTTTAATATTATGATTTTCAAAAGTTTGGTCATACATTTTGGTATACTTATCTGATTCAAAATCATAACTAACAATCTCGCTTTTAGTAAAAATTTTTGGTCCATTTCTTGTGTTAAATAAGTTGTTGTTAAAAATATATATGTTTTTATTATCAATTATATCTACATCGTGTTGATAAGAAAAATACGGTGATCTTAGCATTTTTATAATTTTGTTTGTGGAAGGTCTATAAAGAAATACTGTTGATATACTTCTTAAACTCAAAAAAATATCTCCCTTTTTCCAATAAGGGCCGTCCTGTAAAACTGGTTGAATATCGTTTAAATGAATTGCGTCTTCGTCATACTTTAGCTGAGAAAATAAAAGATGTTTATATCCATTATCAATTAATATTTGAGCAACCGATTTCTCAAATAATAATTTACCATCTGATGAAATTTTAGTAATTCCATCATCACCCATATAATCTTTATAATTTTCATCTTCAATCAAGCTTGGATTTAATACTGAAGGTACCCAATAATTATTTTCATGGTCAATTTCTATTGAATGATGATAATAGTTATTATCCATTGTCCAAATTAAATTACTACAAAAATCAATTTTAAATAATGGAGACGATGAATTGAATATTAATTCTCCGTTTTCTTCTAAAAAAGGATGCCAAGTAAATAATCGTTCCTTTGATATTTGTATTGGTATTTCTCTAAACTCATCTTTTTCTTTATAATTTACAGATTTGATTAACTCTTGACTATCTGGCACATAGCTATGTATTACTTGAAAATTCTCTAAATCTACAACTTCAACAACAAATTTTTTAATATCATCATCGTATCTCGAGAGTAATAGTATTCCCTCTTGCTTGCTGCTAGTAAATATTTTTGATTTTGGTTCATTTTTGAATCTATTGGACTCATCTAAAAAATATCTTCCAGGATCGTCAGCTAATAATATTATTCTTTTAAAGTTATAAGGGATTTCAGCAATAAACACCGAAACTGATTGGATAAGTTTAAATTTTTCTCCACCTAAATAATGATGCCTTAAAATGCCTCCAAATAAAATTAAAATTATAAAAAAAACTACTAATACTAAGTACAATAACCAAATCTCAATTTTTTTAAACATTTATATTTTATTTTATATATAGTTTATACGTATTCTAAATAAATAGTTTTTATTATGTTTTTTTTATTTATAAAATTTTAATAATTTATAAAGTATCATATTTTAAATGGCTAATCATTTTAATAAAATTATTATCGCGACACTACTAATTGCAATTATAACTAATATATTTTTTTCATATCAAAATATAAAAAACTATGATGCCCACAGAGAAACCTCTGTCGGTAATTTAGAGCATTATATGATTCGATCAGATATCTATCATGGTTGGATAAGAGCGGATAAGTTCAAAAAGAATCTGGAAATTAAAAAAAATTTACATAACTCATTTCCAATATACGATAGATCATTTTTACCAAATGTATTAATAGGTTTATATTACTTTATAATAAATCAAGAAATTTTCGATGATACACCTATAAATCAAAATGAAAAGAAAGTTAAAATAAACAATAATAAAATTGGCTTTTTGGTATTACAAATAATATTTTTTTATCTATCTTTATTTTATTTAAGTAGAAAATTAAAAAATTTATTTTCAAAAAATAATATCATTTTTTTAATAATATTTATATCTTTTGAACCAACCATTTTGCAATGGCACTCATCATTTTGGTCTGAAAGTATTTATTTATCATTTTTAATAATTTTATTAGGTAAGTTAATAAATTTAAAAAACAATATAACAAAAAATGTTTTTGTTGGAATCTTATTAGGTATCATGTATGCACAACGGTCAGCTTCATTTTTTTTAATTTTACCAGTATTTGTTTATTATTTAATTTTTTTCAAACAAAAAATTAAACCTTACTTTTTTTTACTGTTTGGATATATTTTTATTTTGCTTAGTATTGGAATAAATCATTATTATAAAACAGATAAGTTTTTTATTTTACCTTATCATAGTCATCTATATTCAAATTATCATTATATGCTTCATGAAATGAAGGCTAAATCAAATAATGTTAGTAAAGAGCAAGCATTAAAAGAAAAAATTGAAAAAGAGTATGCCTGGAGAAATCTTAACAATATTAATATAAATAATTTTGAGGATATTTTTTTATTAATAAATTATAAAAATAATGAGTTTTTAAATGAGGTGATAAAAAACCCTATTAATTCAAGCTTATATTTATTAAATAAGATTTTCCAAGCTGCAATTTTAGATCCATTTTGGGTGAAAAAAAATTTATTTCTTGATAAATCAATTAAGGATTATCATTTCGAATTTAATAAAGATATTAATATTAGAATTTTTTATTCTTTAATTTTTTACCTCATTTCCTTAATTGGCTTGATGTCTGTCTTAAAAAAATTTTATAGTAATCAAAAAATATCAAAATTAGATAGTTTTATGATTTTAAACTTAATGATAATTGCTTACTTCTTTATCTTTACCGGTGGGTATGGGGTTTCGAGATATTTTGTTCCTACAATTATTAATTTTTCTTTTTTTATTACCCTGGGCATTAAACATTTTATTCCTAAAAAATCAGATTATTGAATTATAAACTTTTAATGTCTCATTTGTACATTTTGACCATAATAATTTATTAGATTTTTCAAAACCCTTTTTGATAAGTTTTTTTTGAAGCGATTTAGATTTTAAAACCTTTTCAATTTTTTTTTTTATATCTAAAACTTTTGAGGGGTTAAAAAATATTGAAGAATTTCCATAAATCTCTTTAAGAGGATTTATATTACTACTAACAACTGGGCATCCAGATCGCATTGCTTCTAATGGAGGTAAGCCAAATCCCTCGTAGAGAGTTGGATAAACAAGAAGGCTTGCCTTTGAGTATATTTTATTAAGTTCTTTATCATCACCACTTAAAGAAAATACACTTTTTTGAATATTTAAACTTTTAAATAATTTTTTTTCATTAATAGAGAATTGATTTTGACTAAAACAACAAACTTTATAGTTTGTTTTTAAAAATTTTGACTTACTAAAAGCGTATATAAATTTATTAAAGTTCTTGTACCCTAATCTAGATCCAACAAAAAGAATGAAATTTTTTTTTTTCTTATTGTTTTTATATATTTTATCTGTACCTAAATAAATTACTCGGATCTTATTTTTTTTTACTCCATAAAATTTTATCAAATCTTTTTTTGTTTTATTAGAAATACAAATAATTTTTTGGGCGTTTTGAATAAGGCGTGTTTTATTAAATCTTTTTTGATCAATTTTAAGTTTTTCGTGTATTAAATCATATACAGTTAAAATATAAGGAATTTTAAGAAACTTTGCTAAAAAATTATTATAATATGATAAATGAATCAAATTAGGTTTGTTAAAATAAATGTAAAGAAGTGTAATAATATCGTTAACAAAATAAAAAATTGTAGTACAAAAAAAAGGTATAGATTTTAATTTGATAAAATTAATTACATTTTTATTTTTAGTTAAAAGTCTATTATTTATTGAGATAGGTGCAAGAATTTTGGAGTCAATTTTGTATTTGTTTAAATTTTTATTCAGTTCGTAAATATAATTTGATACCCCACCAGTTTTTTGATGTAGAAAAATAGTATGATCAAAAATAACTTTTTTAACCATTTATTTTAATATTTTTCTTATTAAGTTTTTTAAAGAGAACAATCTTGTTTTTATTTTTTCAGGAACATTAAGCTGATTGTTTTTTTTCCTTATCTTGCACATTCCTGAAGAAATAAATGTAAAGTTAATTTCAAAATTATCAATATTAGAATTGTAAATTTCTAAAAGTTTATTAAATGTTTCAAAATTATTAATCTCACAATAAAAACTATTTCTTTTTTTATTTTTCACGTATGGCAACCACGAAATATCATCTATAAAAAATAATCCATTTAATTTAAGTTTGGGGAAATAATGATAAAATATTTTTTTTACATGCTCTGCTTCATGTAAGCTGTCTAAATAAATAACATCAATTTCTCCAGGTAAAATTTTATCTAGGTGATCAAAATTATCATCTCTTGTTTTTATAAACTTCCAATTTTTATCTTTGAATAAATGCGAATAATCATCTACATCTACTGAAAATAATTTTCCATCATTCTCTTTACAAATATCTAAAAATAATTTTGTTGATCTACCTTCTTTAACTCCAAATTCTAAAATTTGGGGATTTTTAATTTCAGTTATATCTTTTTTTAAAAAAGTATTTATTTTATACTGATACTCTGACATAATGAGCTGGATATTACTTGTCTTAATTTTTTAACATATTATTTGTAGTCTAATAAGTTTCTTTTAAATGAGTAAATTAAAAAAGCAAAAAAAATATTTAATAAAAAAAAAAGCTTATAATCCATTCTTTTCTATAATTACTGTAGTTAAGAATGCGGAAAATGATATCTTAAAAACTATCAAAAGTATTAAAAATCAATCATTTAAAAAATACGAATATATAATTATTGATGGAAACTCACAAGATAATACCATTAAAAATATTTATAAAAATAAAAAAAATATAAATATTCTTATTTCTGAAAAGGATCGGGGAATTTATTTTGCAATGAATAAGGGTTTAAAATTTGTAAATGGTGAAGTAATATTATTTGTAAATGCTGGAGATATTCTTGTAAAAGATGCTTTAATTAAAATCTATAAAAAATTTCAAAACAAACCTGATATTGATTTTGTTTTTGGGACAGTTAGAAGACATTATGTTGATTCTACTATTCTAAAATATGGTTTTAATACTTCAAGACTTAAATATAACTTTGACTTTGCAACGGCACATTCAACTGGTTTTTTTATTAGAAGGAAATCTATGAAAAAATTGGGAAAATATAAAACTATTTTTAAGCATTCAGCTGATTATGATTTATATTATAGAGCTTTAATTAAAAATAAATTTAAAGGTGATCATACAGCGAAAAAAGACTTAATAGGAATATTTAGCAGTGGAGGCTATTCTAGCAAAGTAAGTTTTTTTGACCATTTAATTGAAGAGACAAAAATAAGGTTTTATAATGGTCAGAATTTACTATTTATATTTTTAATATTTATTAATGCAATTTTTAAAAACTTATTCAAATAAATTTAAAATTTTTCGGTCAATATTATTTTTAATGCAAATAATAAACTGATCTGACTTATCTCTATCAAAAAAAATAAAGTCAAAGTTTTCATTATTAATTTGTATAAGTTCATATTTATTTTTTTTATCGTAGTCTCTAAAAGATGAAACTAAAAAACAGTGAAAATTTTTTTCAATTAATAATGAAATAATTTTTTTTCTATTAAAACCATTTGAATATTTCTTTAAATATTCAGATGTATGTAATTCAAGTAAAATAACTTTTGCATGTTTCTCTAAAATTTGACTACAGCCTGTCAATACTTTTCCTTCTGCTCCATGCACGTCAATTTTAATAATTTCTGGATCTATTTTTTTATCTTCACATAATTTATCAAGAGTTATTGCTTTTAATTTTTCAAGATTTTGATTTTCATCTAGACTTGATAATACCCTTTCATTGTCTACGTATAAATATTCCTCTCTATCTGATAGTATTTTATTTATTACATTGATATTTGTAAAATTATTTAGTTTTACAGATTGATTTATATAATTTACATATTTTGGATTACTTTCTATAGCATAAATATTTTGTTGATCATTAAATTTACTTGCAACTAAACAAGCATAAAAACCCATGAAGGATCCTAAATCTAAAAAATTTTTTGTATTTAAAAAATTAATTGATTTTATGAGGGTTTTAACCATTATCGTTTCGTAACTATCATGGTTAAAATGTAATTTTTGATATACACTTTGAGCCTGATTATCATTTTTCATTAATAGAAGTTTGAATTTATTTCCTTCAATATCTAAATGGGCTCTAAAATCTTTGGAGTAGGACGCTTTAATATGCATATCGTGCAATTTTTTGAAAAATTTGCCAAGAAATTTATTAATTTTTACAGGAAAAAATTTAAAGCTATTAATGTAAATAAATGAAAAAAATTTATTTAGCATAATCTTGATTATTTAATCGACAAAAAACCTTCAAAGCATATGAATTTAGCAATTGATGAAACATCTTTAAAACCTGCCCTTTTAAGCATTTGAATATTTGCATTCGTTGAAAATGGCTCTAAAATTCCTTTTAAACTTTTTTTCTTTGAAGAAATCTCTTTTTCTGAAAAACCATTATAAAGTTTAAATTCTTCATAAATAGTTGTCATTTGGTCTTGAGTTCTTGCATCATATGATCTTACTTTTTCAACTAAGAAAAGTGCTCCACCCCAATTTAAGCTTTTATAGATTTTATTAAAAACTTTTTGTCGATGTTTAGGGTGAATGAACTGAAGTGTATAAAAACAAATTATAAAGTCAGAACTATTTAATTTGTAATTTACAATATTTTTATTGAGAAATTTTATTTGCTTATGGGAATTATTTTTTTTTGCAAAATCAGTCATTTTTTTAATTATATCTATACCAATATATTTTGCTTTTCTTTTTTCTTTGTGTCTTGATGCTATTTTTTTAAGCAAAGTTCCAGTTGAACATCCAATGTCATAAATAACCGAGTCCTCTTTAACATAAAAATCCGAAAGTTGCTCACATAACCAATGCATTTGATGGTATAGAGGAACAGATTTATAAATATGTTTATCAAATTTCCTAGGTACATTTTTATCAAAAGACCAAGAACTGTTTTTTGCAAATAAATTTTTATCTACCTTCATTTAATTCCCTTTCCCACTCTGGAGAATATAAATTTTTATAATAACTAATTGGATTATTTTTTTTTTCATCGAAGTCATATACTTTCATACTATATATATTTTTTATTCTTTCTGCACTTTTTTCATAAGATAGTTTTCCTTTTTCATTCAAGCTTTCTCTAATTTTGGACGGAAAGATTTTAATATTTTCAATTTTATTTTTAAAAATATCACTTAAATCTTCTCTGACAAAAAAGGCATTAATTCCTGCAGAATTTGTACCAAGAAAAAAATAACCTTTTTTTTCAAGCATTGACTTTAAAGCTTGTATTGAAGCACCAAAATAGATATTTGAGAAATGTTTTTTTGATCTATCAAATTCTGGATCATATATAGATGAAATTTTGTAAATATCCCCATAATTTGAGTTAAATTCACAAACTATGATTTCTGGATTTATGTAATTTAAATTTTCTAGTACCCAATAATCATTTCCATCAATATCAATGCTAAACAATCCAACATTTGCTGTATTTATGTTTTTTTCTAAAATTGTATTGATATTTTCCTTAGTTATCAAACAATCAACTGCTTTAAGATTATGCTGCCAATATATTCTTTGCTTTTTTATTTTTTTTATATCCTTTAACGACATATCAATTAATAGACCTGTCCAATTTTCTGATTTTAATAAAAATCTTGTATTAGACTCCCAATAATCTTGTGTACCTACTTCTACAAAACATTTGTTTATATTGGGTATATTATTTATTATCCAACTTATTATTCCATCATCTCCAAATTGTGAAAATACTGAAAATTCAACTTCTTTTAAATTATTTATTTTATTTTTTGTTTTATTTTGTTCTTGTAATAACTGGCCTTGTAAAAATATTTTTTTTTCAGAAAAATCTGGTCGCTTAAAGAATAATTTATTATTTACGATTTTTAAAACGTTTAATATATTTTGTAAAAAATTTTTCATTTTAAATTTATAAGTATAAAAACTTTAAATTTTTTGTCTGGAATTTATAAAATAGAAATAAAAATAATATCATTTTTTTTAGAATAGAAATTAATCTTGTAAATTTAAGGCAATTTTTTGTCTTTTTTTTATTTACCTATTAAAACTATGCAAATACATATTATAATTAAATTGTTAAAACAATATAAAATGTTAAAGCTCAATTTTAAATTATGAAAAGAAAAAAAATTATTCTTATTCCATCAAGACTAGATTCAAAAAGGTTGCCTGGTAAAGCCATGTTTAAAATTGACGGAATACCTATAGTTGGACATACTTATTATAGAGCAAAACTAACTAAGGGTATTGATGAAATTTATATATGCTCAGATTCTAAAAAAATTTTATCATGGTGTAAAAAAAATAAAATTCCATCAATAAAAACCAAAAGTAGTCATAAAAATGGAACAGATAGAATTGCAGAGGCAGCAAAAAAACTTAAAATATCAAATAATGATATTATAATTGATGTACAAGGAGATGAACCAGTTATAAATCCAAAAAATATTTCAAAAGCTATTCTATTTTTTGAAAAAAATAATTTTGATATAGTGGTACCAAATCTCAAAATTCCTAAAAAATTTGATAGTAAAAATATTGTAAAATTAATAATTTCTAAAAATAATATTCTTTGGATGTCTAGATCTTCATTACCTTACCCTTTTAAAAAAAAAAATATTTATTTAAATAAACATTTGTCAACAATTATATTTTCAAAAAAATCCTTAATAAAATATTCTAAATACAAAACCTCTTTTTATGAAAAAATTGAGTCTATTGAATTATTAAGGGCATTAGAAAATAAAATGAGATTAGGATCAATAAACTTAAAAGGTGACTCTTTTTCTGTAGATATTTTCGAAGATTATATAAAAGCAATCAACTACTTGAAAAAAGATAAAATAAAATTTAAATATTTAAAAAAAATTTAAAATTTGAAATAAGTTTTCGCATCAAAAAAACTATTAATTCTTAACTTGCATTTATATTGTTTTCCATATCCCCAATTGACATGTACGTAGTTAACACCTGATTTTTTTGCGCACTTATAATCATATATTGTATCTCCAAAGTATAAAATGTTTTCTTTTTTAATTTTGTAAACTTTTTTTAGATTATTTATTCCAAAAGGATGGGGTTTTGGATATTTTAATTTCTCAGGAGTTAACAATTTGTCAACTTTTATATTAAATTTATTTAAAAAAATTTTTGACCTTTTAAAATCTTTAGAGGTTAAAATACAAATTTTAACCTCTTTATATTTTAAAAATTTTATAAAGCTTCTTGAGCCTCTGTATAGCTTTAACGATGAAACATTTTTTTTCGAGGTAGAATCGTAGGTAAATTTAATTTTTTTATAAAATAATAAATTTTTTTTTATTTTTAATTTGTTGAGTATTTTATAAAAACTAATTCCAACAAATTGAAAATATCTGTTAAAATTTACTTTTACATCAAATTTTTTTTTTACTTCTTTCCAGGCAATTCTCATATTATCCTTTGAGTTTAATAAGACGCCATCCAAATCAAATATTACAAGGTGTATTCTTTTTTTCACAAATGATAGATTTTTAATTTAATTTATACAAAAAGCTTTTATTTGCATTTATTATTATAACTTTGTCATCAATTTTACCACCTAAACCATTCACAATATAATTTAAATTTTTAAACGTTTTGCACTCTATTCTATTTTGATAATCATATGCACCTGCATCACCAATTATAAAAGTTAAATTTTTTTCAGGTTTTATAAATTTTAAAAATTCTTTTAAATTTAAAATATTCTTATTATTGTGCCTTTTATAAAATAATTTATCATGCGTATAAAATCTAAAATCTTTTAAAGCAGTATGATGTTGTATAATAAATATATGATTACTTTCAGATCCTTTATTTATAAAAGTAATTTCATTTTCAGTAGGTGACCAATTCATATTAATTGTATCTCTTACAATGATTTCATTATTTTTTTTTAATAATATTGATGGATAATTGAAATTAAAAACATTATCAAAAGTTTTTTGCTGAGTTTTTTTATCTTCAATTTTGACTATTTCATTAGTGATATCGTGATTACCTGGGGCAATCATAAATTGAAGATTTTTTTCTTCCATAAAATTTTTTATATATTCCCACTTTCTTTTTGTTGGATTGAAAAATATATCTCCATTAAAGATAATTAAATCAAACTTTTTTTGATTTTCATTAATTAATTTAATAACTCTAGTATCTAAATACTGTTCTTTTTTAATAAAATCATTTTGTTTTGCACCATACAGATGGCCAATAACTAAAATTGAATTATAAGGTATTTTTTTTATCTCTGATATTTTACAATCTTCGATAAGATTTATTTTTTCATGAAATAATTGGTAAGTTAAATTTGCATTTATTTTTACTTTAGTGCATCTCCAGTGTTTACATGACTGTAATAACAAATATATCGAAAATAAAAAAAAAATTAAAATAAAAAAAATTGTTGATTTATTCACTGAATATTTAAATAATTAATAGCTCTAGAAAATTTAGAAAATCTTTTACGTGTCAATGGTATTATTTTATCTATTGTGATTATATCGTTTTCATTAGATGATTTAAGCTCTACAACATAGGTCTCATCAGAAACTTTCAAACCTTTATTCAATGTTTGATAAACAATATTTTTATCAAAAGTAAATCTTAAATTTTTCAATTTATAATAATTCCTTATATAAGATATTTTAAGCAGGGGATAACACATTCCATATTTTTCATCTAAACAGCCTTCTTTTAAAAGTCTTTTGTAAGCATTTGATTCTAATTTGTTAGATAATTTAAACTTACCTTCATAAGAAGATATTTTTTTTTCAAAAAAGTAATTATTATAATCCTTATTGTAAGATCTAATTCTTATTTTTTTTCTTGGCAAAATACCTTCTTCGGAGTCTTTAAACATTTCGTAAAATTTATTATCAAAGTAGATACTTGATATTTGTCTTTCAGGGTATAGTTGATTTGCACCCAGCTTCAATATTTTATTCAACAAAACTTTTTGTTGATAAAAATTAGTTTGAATTTTTTCTTCTTTTCTAAAAGACATTTTTATTTTTTATTGATAGAAGAATTTTGATCCATATCGATCAGCTTTGTATAATTATTACATTGAAATTTATTATAATATAAATTTGCACCAAAAAACTCCTGTTTTTTATTATAAGAGCTTAAACAAACATTAATATTATTAAAATTACCTTTTTCAAAAAAAACGTTTGAACTATCTTTAGCTGCTACCCCCATATATGTATCCTCTATTTTAATTCCATTTATTTTTATATTGCTTTTTTCTCCTACAGAAACTCCCTTATCCCCACAATAATACAATTCTGCATTTGATATTTGATAATTCCCGTAAGAAAAATCTGAACAATCATTATTAGAATTTTTAATATTCATTGTATCAATAGATAAATTAGAAAAATCAAGATCTAAACCGTCAGATTTTGAGTTTAAAATTTCTATCTCATCAATTGCTCCATTTCCCTTAATTATATTTATAGTATCTTCACAATGGCCATTTTCAGCATATATTTTTATTTTGCTCATAGAAACATTGTAAAAAGTAACACAGCCTGTAAGACCCATTTTGTTAATTCTTTGATAAGATTTTTTTATTTCGTTTGTTTTTTTTAAACCTTTAAAATTTACTTTAAAGTTTTCCAATTTTTGATTTTTAAACAAAAACCAATCGTTTGGATACTTTTGCACTAGGTAAATAACTTTTTTTTCCTTATCAAAAGATATTTTTGCTGATGGGGATGAAATAATTTCTTTTTTGTTAAAAATATTTTGTGTTTTTTTTAAATTTGTAGAAATAAGTTTTGGGTTAATATTATATATTATTGACCTTTCTTTATTGATAACATTTCTTTGCATAAGGGTTATTACATCATTAAAATCTATTCTATTTTCAATACAATTTTCTCTAAATAAACAAGTGGCTATAAACTCTTTATCTTGAGTATTAACGTCATTAATCGAAATATAATTTTGCTGAAAATTGTTTTGTTTTTCTAATTTTTTTATTTCCTCTTCCCACTTTGGCATTATAAATTCGTTATCACTTTTGAATTGCAAAATATATTTCTCAATATTAGATAAATTTAAATTTATTACTTTTAAATAAAATTTAACATCTTTTTCGGCTCTCATATGATTAAGATTTGATAAAGTTTTGAATTCAGAAATAAATTCTTTGATATTAATTTTATTAATTTTTCTTGATACTTCATTCAAATCTTCTTTTTTCAGATATTGTGAATAAAATGAAAGATCATTCTCGTTCATATTTCCACGTAAAAAATATTTCTCAAAATAGTCTGTATCAAAATTTACATAACCATCATAATAAATAGGCTCAAACGTTTTTTCATGTAAATTATAAAAAAATTTTCTATTGTGTGGTCTTAATGCGTGAAATCCATTCATCGACATAAGTAAAACATCATAAAGCGAAAATAAATTATTTTTATATTGATTTGGATTTAAATAAATCATGCCATCACCTATAGCATAATCAAAATATGCTTCCTGTAATTTTGAAAATGAAGATAGAGTGATTAATAGACTATTATTATTTTTTTGAGCCCACTTTTTATTGGTTAGCCTTGAGGCAGAAAATTTCTCTAATTGAAAATCATAATAATTCCTCAATTTTTTTTCATTTATCCATAAAATTTCTTCATCACCTTCAAAAATTGGACCTTCGACTCTTCCACTTTTTTCTATAAGCTCTTTGCGTGCTTTTTCTTGAAATAATACTAAGTATGTTAAATCATTAAGATTTATTTTTACATTAAAAGTATCTGGAGAAATAAAACCAAGCTTCTTTAATAATAAAGAGGCAAATATTTCATTATTACCTAAACGAGTTTCGGGAAGGAACAGTTTAAAATTAGTAGCTCCTTTTATATTGCCCTCTTCAAGTTCTACATCCAAACTAGCTCTAAGCTTTCCATTTTCAAGATCTAAATGATCTTTTTTGTCACCATGTAATCGTATAAAAGCTTTATATTCGCAAGTTCCAAAATTATATATAATTCTAATATTTGATTTAAATTTTTTTTTGTTTCTCTTTTGAAGAAGTTCTACATTTTGAATTGCACTAAAAGCATTTTTAGACCAGTTTCTATAGTTTTGAGTTACTAATTCAATTTTTTTAATAGATGCTGAATTGTTTAATTCATTTATATAGTTAGAGGTATTGAAGTTACACTCCGCTTTTGCTCCAACGAAAATAAATAAGGTAAAGATAATGAAAGAAATTAAAAATTTATTATTTTCCATCTAGTCAAATTTTAAAATTTGATGAAACTATATTTTCATTATCCCTCAAATTATCTAAGTATTTTTTTAAAATTTTTGTATCATTGCTTGATAGAACATAATTGTGATCTTTGTCATTATAAGTATATGAAATCAAATACGATGAATTTTCTAAAGTCTCAATTCTTGAACTGCTTCTTATTTCTAAAGTTGATTGAGAATTGCCCTCAGAAAATGAAACTTTAAATAAAGGAAAATTTGAATATTTTTTTAATACCCAATCTGCAAATACAAGACAATATAATATTAAATTAGTGCTAATAATTAACAGTGCTAACCATTTAATGCTCACGCTTGCAGCAACTCCTAAAGAAATAGAATAGAAGTATAAAGTCAGTTCAAATGGCGATCTTACTGGATTTCTAAACCTAACAATTGATAAAGCTCCTATCATACCTAGGGATAGAGCAATATTTCCCGAAATTACTGAGGTAATCGCATAAGTGATTACAGGAAGTAAAAAAATTGTTGTAGTATGTGAGAAAGTTTCAGCCCATTTTTGTTTTGTAAAATGTAAAGTGATTTTTAACAATAATGAGCCACTAACCATAAAAATTAGAGCAAAAATTTTGTCTGAATATAATTCAAAAAAGTTCATCAATAAGTAATCTATAAGACTATCTTTAACATAAAATATATCAATTAAAATATATTCTTTTAATTATTTGAACAATTTTGTAACTAGAGGGTAGACCTTCCTTATAAATCAATTTTTTTTTTATATAATTATTATAGGTCTTTAATGATCTATCAAATTTGAATAAAATATGTGATTTTGAAATAGGTGTTATTTCATCGTCAATACTGAACGACGGAAAATTAAATTCTTTAACATATTTTTCATGTTGATTTAAAAAATGCTCTCCAAAATACCTAGACCTGATTCCTAAAACTCCCTTTTTTAATATAACAGCATGTAAGACTGCTGATGAATAAGCAAATATTACAAATTTAGACCCATTAATTAAATCTATAGTTCTTTTTTTTGATATTGATATTTTTGTGGAATTCTTAATTTGGCTATACTCTTTTTTAAAATATTTAATTTTATCTGGGTGTAAAGAAATTATAATTTTTTTATTAAAAATCTTAGAAACTTTCTCTAAAAATATAAATAAATTTTTATAAAATAAGTTTATTTCTTTTTTATTAACAGGACCCTCTCTTGATACTCTATCGAAATTATCTAAAGGACTATCAATATATAAAATATATTTTTTTCTTAATTGAGAATTTTTTTTTTTTAGCTTAAAAAGTAAATCATAAGATATGCTATTTACTCTTATGATCTTTCTGTATAATGAAATTTTAAAAAATGGAAAAATTCTCTCAAATTTTCTGCTTAATCCATTATTAAATGCCTTAATGGCTTCAGAATTTGACTCTAATAATAAATCTATTTTGGGAAATATATTTATTATCGTAAAAATACGCCATACATAATAAAATCCCTTATAGATAACATGCTTATGTCCTTTAAAAATATTTTTTGGATTGATTTCTAAAAAAATTTTACTACCAATCATACTTAGATTTGAGATCATTATCAATTTTGCCCCAACTTTTTTTAACAAATAGAATATTTTAAAATCATAAATACTTCTTGAAAGTGAATTAATTATAACAATTAATTTTTTATTTTGAGCAAAATTGAGGAATTCTAAAGTGCTATTTATATCAAGTATTATAAAATTTTTAGGTAGAAGTTTTCTATTTTTATTTTTAGAAAATTTTTTATTTTTTTTAAATAATCTTAAATTATGAAGATTAATTATATAAATTTTTTTAAATTTTTTTGATAATGTGGCAATTAATTCTTTATTTGTTATTGAAAACCTAATCAAATCATCAGATAAATTAATGAAACATAAAGTTTTATTTTTCATTCAAAAATATAATTATATATCCTTATTTTACTAATTTTAAAAAATTCATTACTTATATTTTTATTAATTCACTATTATTTATTTCATATATTTTATCGCAAAATTCTAAAGCACTTTTTCTATGAGATACAGAAATTATTGTTAAGTTTTCATTTTTTTTGTAAAGTTTTTCTAAAATTTTTCTTTCTGTATAACTATCTAAAGCACTTGTTGCTTCATCGAAAATTAAAATGCTTGGATCTTTATACAATGCTCTAGCA
>MDSW01220391.1_pt1 | contig 17049 bp, 25 predicted proteins | sample 811171 | NCBI WGS metagenome assembly MDSW01 (sample SAMN05326641, study PRJNA326480) | marine metagenome | isolation source: seawater | place: Atlantic Ocean: North West | collected 2012
GGAACATACCATCTCCGTGCATGTGACGAGTGCTCTCATTCGGTTGGTTTGGATTCTGCCGCCGGCGGTTTACCAACGCTTACCAAACATTACCAGGGGTCCGATCTGGCTCTGCCCCGCCCGTGCATGAGCTTTACCAACCCCACCTCCGCCGATGGTAATAGAACATATGTAGGGTTATAATGGTGATGGTGGCGAGTGTGGGCCAGGATGGGGCAGGCTATACACAGTGGCACACAGTGGGGATGGTAGGCATAGTCGGGGAACTATTGACACCATCGCAGAGGTGGCATTCAGATTTGAAAAGAAAATCTTTTTCAAGGTGGGGCACCAGGCTAATAAAACAAAATGATAAAACTGAAAATGGTAAGAGCAATGGTCAAAAAATCACCACCTGGATGATAAAATACCCCCATATTAAAAAAAATGCACAGCAGTATAACACCCACTATTACCCGGCCTCCAAACCGTTAAGTAATAGTATGCAACACTGGTTTGTCAACATAGTATTAGCAGTGGTCATAACACTGTGTATCCTGCAGTTGATCCAATGGGGTTTTTATCTGGATCAGGGAGTGGCACAGTGAAACGGGTGTGGCAAGTGTGCTGTGATCTGATGCAGTGGAAGTTCAGCATAATACGAAGATATCCTGTGTTGTGTGCTTATCTGGCATTCCTGGAAGGTGTCATAATAGGACTGCTGATATATCATTATTTCTTTCAAATACGTTTCAGTTGTTGTGTGGAGTTGGGATGATGCCCCGGGATCCGCACAAAGACAAAGGTCCCACTGTCTGGGAGTTTGCGATCTTCTGGATAGCAGTGGTGGCGGTCTCCGTGGCCATTGCCTGGCACAAGGGACACTTAATAACCCAATAGAATGATTTCCATGATCAAAGCAATACTTGGGTTTTTATTGTTGTGTGCCGTGCCGGGTGTGATCATGGGTTTGATCAGCAGTTACAGGGCGGGTCAAAAGCCTCACGAACCTGTGTTCCTCAGATTAAAAAAATTTGCACAGTGGGAAAAATGGCCCTGTATATGGCGCCATGTGAAACACCTGTGGCCGTATTACGGCTTGGTCATCGTGCTGGCACTAGCGGCCCTGAGTAAATAGCACTATGAAGTGGGCATTGGTGGTGTATTTTTTCGTGGCGGGCACATGGCAGACAGCAGAGTCATTGAAGCGAGACGGCTGGTACAGGACCCAATATGCAGATGCAGAGTCATGCATACAGGCACAATGGCAGTTCACCGAAGTCACAAACCCGAGAACGATACGTGCCAGTTGTGAACCCATAGAATAATTTGCCAGTAGACACATCAGTTTAAATAGCATATTATAATGCTATGACACGTACAATAGAAGTTGCCACCACATACAATAAAAAATACTACGACATCTGTGCGAAACGCATGGTGGAGTCGTTTGTGCGATATTGGCCCAAGGACATAAAACTCCATGTTTACTGGCAGGAGCAGGAGCCAGAGATAATCGAGGACAACATCGTTTACCACGAACTGTACCAGGTGCAACCACAACTGAAACAGTGGATAGATCAGCACAGTGATCGAAAGTACAACGGCTGGCGTGAGGACAGGGGCAAGTATGTGTGGAAGAACGACGGTGTCAAGTTCTCACACAAGGTATTTGCACAGACACACCGTATCAAGAACTCCGAAGCAAATGTGCTGTTATATTCAGATGCGGACACTGTGTACACTGCCAAACCCGACCTGGATTACCTGAGAGCGATATGCCCGGAAGATTCGTTATGCACGTTCTTTGATCGACCCAAAATGAGAGACGAGACAGGTTTCTATATGCACAATCCACAGCACCCACGAGCCAAAGACTGGGCGAACAGACTGGAGGAAATATACCTATCCGGTGAAGTATGGACCTATGAAGAGAACAAGAGTGCTGATCAGTACACGATGGCATACGGCAGAGACTCATTCAAGGACTGTAAGCAGATGGATCTCATGACACATCCGCTGGGTCTGTTGACACATCCACGGTACACCCTGACACGTTTTGAACGAGATCCGGTGCCGACATCTCCGCTGTCGAAATTCCTAGAACACCTGAAAGGCAAGAAGAAGTTGAAATGATCCCAGACTCTACCAGAGAATTTGTAACACAACACAAGGACAACGCCACAGCAGTCAGTCCGGTAGCATGGATGAAACTGGACATAGATGCACCATTCAAGCAGATGCTGGAAGAAGCAAAAGCAATGAAACAACACTTCATGAATCACATGGACAACTCCAGTGATCCGTGGTACGAGTATGGCAAGCATCAGGGTTGGTTCAGCATCGATCTGCACAACATGACAGACAGCAAATTGTACGGACACGACGACAGCATCGATCCAAAAGTATGGAAGTATGTCCATGATCGTGCATGGACAGAAGCATCACAGCAAAGTCCTGTGACTGTGGACTATTTCAAAAACAACTTCCCACTGAGAACATACTACAGGTTAAGATATATGCTGTTGGAACCAAACGGGTTCGTGGAACCACACAGCGACAGCCAAACAACCAATCCGTCCTTTGCGATAAACATAAGTTTGAACAATCCTGACGGGTGTTACCTTGTGACAGAGAAAGGAACAGTGCCCTTTGATGACAACGGCAGTGTGTTCCTGTTCAACAATTACTACAAGCACAGCGTCATCAACGAGAGCGAACAAGACAGATTCCATATAATATTACACGGTAGATGGAGCGACACAAACACAGATATACAAGATATCATAGCACAACACGGAGAAAGGACAACTAGATGATATATCCATTAGCATACTCAACTTGGGGGAAAGAAGAAATAGACGCAATACAGTCGGTCATTGATACAGATATGTACACAATGGGCAAACACGTAAAACAGTTTGAGGCCGAATTTGCGGACCTGTTTGGCAGTGAGAACGCAGTCATGGTCAACTCCGGTTCATCGGCAAACCTATTGATGTTAAGTTTGCTGAAATGGAAATACAAACTCACAGGAGATATCATATGTCCTGTCGTGGGTTGGGCGACCACATACTTCCCCATGGCTCAGAACGGTTTCAAGATAAACTTCGTGGACGTGGATCCTAACACATGGAACATAGATGTAAACAAAATTGAAGACGCAATTACTCCTAATACCTGTGCAATAATGCCAGTTAACTTGTTAGGCAACAGTTGTGAGTACGACAGGATTATAGAGATATGTCGTAAGCACAATTTAATGTTGATAGAAGACAACTGTGAGTCAATGGGTGCCAAGTACGGAGACAAGTACACAGGCTCTATAGGACTAGCAGGGTCATTCAGTTTCTTTTTCAGTCACCACATACAGACGATGGAAGGCGGCATGGTGTTAACAGACAGCAAGGACGATGCAGACTATATGAGAAGTATGAGAGCACACGGTTGGGTCAGAGAACTACCAGACAATTCGACACTGTATCAAAAGACCGGTAATGCTTTTAATGACAACTTTATTTTTGCTACGCCCGGTTACAACATTAGGCCTTTAGAGATGAGCGGAGCAATAGGTTCTGTACAACTAAAGAAATGGAATAACATAATGGACGCAAGGTTAAAGAACAAAGACCAATTCCTTAATCTGTTTGCAGACAAGCCATGGGTAAGAGTACAAAAAGAAATAGGCACCAGCAGTTGGTTTACGTTCGGAATGGTACTGGATGGAGAACTAAAAGGACGTAGAGCAGAAGTCATTGACGCACTAACCAAAGCAGGAATACAAAACAGACCATTGGCATCCAGAAACTTCCTCAAGCAACCTGTCATGAGAGACCTGGACTTCATTGACAACAATGACTACTCGGCCGCAGACGACATACATGACAACGGATTCTTTGTTGGCAACGGTAGTGAAATTATAAACGAACCTATCGATAAACTGTACGAAGTAATATCTAGTTTTGTAAAATGAAATCATTAACGATCGCAACAACGTGGGGACCAAAGTATTGGCCTAGACCTGTACAGGCAGGAATACAAAGCACAGTAAAGAACTGGCCCGGCCACGCAAAGATACTTTTGTATCCAGATGATATGTCGCAACAACTTGAGTTACCTCGCACAAAATATTATGATCTATGTAAAGAGCAACCAAAACTGCAAGAGTTCATAAACAGACACAAAGACAATCCAAAACTCAATCCGAGAATCAAACAGAACACACAAGAACAAAAATCATTTGACAAAGATACATCTATCTATGTTTACGATGCAGTGCGTTTCAGTTACAAAGTGTTTGCTTGTATAGACGCATATCAAAGAACAAAACCAGATATGCTATGGTTCTTAGATGCAGACATAGTTACATTTGAGAAGATTCCTATGTCTTGGTTGGAACACATCATACCGGATAAAGCATTCACTTCATACCTGGGTAGGCCCAAAAAAGGATTCTCTGAAACAGGATATTATGCTTTTAACACTGCCCACAAACACGCAGACGAGTTTTTCAAAAGATGGGAACAATATTACACAGAGGACTTGTTCTTCAATATACAAAAAGGGTTTTTAAATCACTTTCCAATATCAGGTTACACGGATTCATTCACGTTTGACGCAGTGCGAGTTGAAATGGAACAGGCTGGTAAAATTAAAAATGAGGATCTCAATGATGGTAGATGGGCAGGCGACAGGAAAGCACGACATCCTTTTATCAATTCAGAACTAGGACAATACATGGATCACATGAAAGGCTACTCTAGAAAATCACAAATGAGTTCTAAAAGAAGAGACCTAACCACTAAACAGAGTCACCCATATTGGAAGACACTCAAAGATTAAGTTTGTAAATATGAGCATGAAAGTTCTTATCACAGGTTGCCAAGGGTTTATAGGTAAAAATTTAGCGACACATCTTAAAAAACAAGGACATCATGTAGTTGGCATAGATAAAAAATTAAAAGTCGGCGATCCTGTTTTTGTTGACGAGTTTGTAGGACATGACATGGAGTCTAGAATTACAATCGAAAACGATTTTGACAGGGTGTATCATTTGTCTGCAGATGTTCCTAATTCAAAGAATGTTGGCTCTGCACAACTAGGAACAGGTAGAAGTAATCCAATACAAACTATACAAGCAATGGATTTCGCCGCAAAGAACAAATCACATTTCATATATGCGGTGTCTGCCATGATATACAACACAGAACACCAAGGACATAACGGTCCTGACTTGAACGAAGACGAACATATATGGCCAGCACAACCGGCCGGCAACATATACGGAATGGAAAAATTATACAATATGCAACTTGCACAAGAGTATGCTAAAAGTTATGATATGAAAGTTGCCTTACCAATATTCCATGCTATGTACGGACCACATTGTGATATATTTGAAAATTCAAAAGTAGTTGCCGCTACTTGTTTAAAAATTTTAAAAGCGGAGGACCCAGGAGAAATAGAAATATGGGGAGATGGAACACAGATAAGATCTTTTTGTTACATAGATGATTTAATGGTAGGACTTGATAAACTTATTGAAAACAATGTTCAAATACCAATCAATATGGGATCTGATGAAGCAATAACAATGACAGCACTTGCAGATATGTTGATAAAGATATCCGGTAAAAAAATTGAGAAGAAATACTTACCGGCCGGACCTGCAGGATGTATGAGAAGGAATTCTGATAATACCAAGATTATGAAACTGACGGGTTGGAAACCAAACTATCCATTGCAACAAGGTTTACAGAACACATACGAATATGTTAAGAGTCAAGTCTTGACAAAATAAGTTTCTTACTATACAATACAAACATATGCCACTAACACCGATAGTTATAGAACAAACATCTAAAGGCGAAAGAAGTTATGACATCTTCTCTCGTTTGTTGAAAGATAGAATTATCATGTTAGAAGGCCCAATTGGTGAACACACTGCATCAGTGTTATGTGCCCAATTACTGTTTTTAGAATCTCAAGATTCAAATAAAGACATTACTTTATACATCAACTCCCCAGGTGGATTAGTTACTGCTGGTATGGCAATATATGATACCATGCAATATGTATCCACCGATATACAAACCATTGTTGTAGGTCAAGCCTGCTCGATGGGATCCTTACTTGCATCTGCTGGTACAAAGGGCAAACGTCTTATGTTACCTCATTCGAGACACATGATACACCAACCACTGGGAGGTGCAAGTGGACAAGCAACTGATGTAGAGATTAGGGCAAACGAGTTGTTAAGATGGAAAGATGAATTAACAAAGATATATGAGAAGACTACTGGCCAACCTTTACAAAAATTGAAAGATGACATGGAAAGAGACAAGTTCATGACACCAACAGAGGCAGTAGAATATGGATTGGCAGACAAGATAGTTTCCAACAGAGATGACGACAACAAAGAAGACTAGAGAGAAAAAATTTTGGAAACTTTTAAAAAAGGACACGAGAGTTAAGGATCCGGCAGAACATTTAGAATCGTTTGTTGAAGGCCTACACAGCGAAGAAGATTATTGGATCAAAGGATATAAAAGATGGCAAAAGATAAACCAAAAACAAAAAGACCTTACGTAAAAGTAAGACTCGTTCCGGAAGATGCTGATTCAAAAGATCATGCGTTTTATTATTACGCATTTAAACCTAGCAAAGGTGAAAAGAAAAACCAAAAATTAAGAGTCAGAAAATATGATCCTGTCACTCGTAAACACCGTTGGTGGGTTGAAAAGAAATTACCACCACACTCTAAAAACTAGTTGACCAACTAGTAAGTTCTTGTTATTATTATAGAATGACAGAAGAAGATAAAAGAATGTATGAAAAGCATATTGAACACGCCGAAGATATGTCATACGAAAACGAAACAGCCAGCACAGTCACTATCACTCTAAAAGAGTATGATAAATTAAGAGAGAAGCAAAAGTATATCACTGACAAAAGTATGATTGCAGTGGTTGATAAGATAGAAGAACTTGTAAGAGCCTTAAGAAAACATATCGTTAGAACAGATCTAGACTGATTGAAATTTTCGACTTTGCCTTGTTTGATGAGATATAGTTTTATCTAAAGTCCAACCTAAAGTGTTTATTCCGGATCTATCACAATCATTACATATTAAGTTTAACTTATCCTTAGAAAATTCTTGAGCATATATTAATTTGTGATACTTTGTTAAGTTTTCCCAAACACCTTTAATACCTATATCAAATATGCTACCCATGTCCCATTTGTCTTTAGGAAAGTTTACATCGTAAGACATATCACAACAGAGAGCCGCCCTACCACTAACCATTATTTCTAAACGGTTTAGTATTTTTCCTGCAGTTAATCCACAGCCATTAACAAAACTTTGCTCGGATGGTTTCCAATTACTAGGCTTTGTCCAGTCGTTATCACCTTTTCCTAATCTATTACTCATCCAATTTGTTTTTGCTTTGGCCTTGCCACCATTAGCAAGAAGTTTTTGATACTTTTCAATTACTTTAGGTGGAGCACTTTTTTGACTTTTATTTTTAATTGCAATTTCCATCATGCCAGAAATCTCTGGATAGTTGTCTTTAACAAACTTCAAACTTTTAAATGTTCTTTCTCTGTTTACTTTCATCTGTTCCATTACCTCTTGCTCTGTAAATCCTATTACTGATATGAATATTTTTGATAATGTGTGTTTGTATTTTTGTAAAAGATCACACTGTCGTTTGCCAAATGATATGGCATTCGTTGTTAGACTTACAACTATCTTGTGTTTGTCTGCTAGTTCTAAAACTGTTTCCAAATGAGGATTAACCAATGGATCAGAATAACGCCATGGTAATATTGCCGCTCCCCATGGTTTTATTTTATGTTGCCTCAATAAGTTTGCCCAGTCTTCTATGAGGTATGTAATTTGTTCCTTAGACATTTTTGTTTTTGTGAATGCTTTGTCCATTGCAAATTCTGTGTATGGACAACAGAAACACTGAGCATTACATAAATTAATTGGCTCAAACGCCACACACAATGGAATTGGTGAATAATACATAGTAATATTTAATTTAATCTAATGAATTTATATCAACAGGTATAACGGGAACAGCGGTTAAAACGTTACGTTCTTCAGGAAATGTTTCTGGTACAGGCATTATAAAACTTTGATTAGGTTTGGCACAGCCAACCATGGCTACCAAACATAGATACCCAAGTATACCGCGACACCAATTATTATTAACCAAAATATCCATTCACGCATCTTAGTCTAATATTATTGCTTTAATTGACTTCTCTCCCATGTAAAGTTCAACTTTGGCTTTACCTTTCCAGCATTGATACTTTACACTTTCAGAATACTGTCTTTCAGCATTCCGTTTACCTCGCAGACACCCCGACATACTGTCTTGAATTCTGTGTTCTTTAATCTCACCGTTCACGAACATCAACAAGGCTATTACTGATTCAACTACCATTAATGGTCTCCATTAGCAAATTCTCTTTGCCTATCTTTTAGTTTTTCTATATCACTTAACATCTTATCTGTCTGTTCTTTTAAAAAATCAATGTTTACTTTGTTGGTCATATTTGACTCTAAAACTTTTTCCATCTTCTCCACTTGTTTGTATAATTCCTCGATTAGCATGAATTGTTCTAAATCGTTCTGTGATTGACCTAACTCGCCTCTAGGATACTTGATTCGAAACTCTGTGTTTTTTGTGACTTCAGTATGCAGTCTTGTATCTTCAGCAGTCATATCTTTATCTAAAAGCACCTGCCCGGTCTCTAATTTATTTAATCTTTCAATTATTCCAAAATAGGCCCATACACCCACGGCGACAGCCGCCACGATAGATATTAAGTTCCTCATGGGCATTGATATCGATGTGGCGTCGCTTATTTTCATAATAGCAGTATTTATTACCTGCTACTTTGATTTTTTGGCTGTCTTTTTAAGAACGTACTTTTTACCTTTAATATTGTACACTCTTTTTTTCTTTTTTGATTTTGCTCGTTTAGGCGCTTTTGCTGAGACATCATAACCGATAATCTTCGCCCACGAGATTTTTTTAATCCATTCAAACATAAAAAATACTCCTTTACTTTTTAAATGGGTTTAAATTTTTTATACCTTTGCCTGCACCTTTCACTTTACCAGCAACTTCGCTCTTAATATTTTTTCCAAGGTCTTTTGCTTTACCCAAAACGTTTGGTACTTTGACTTTAGGCATTTTTATTTTTGGCATCTTAAACATATTATTTTCTCTTTATCCATTTCAGTGGATTAATTTTTTCTCCAAGGTTTTCTACTTTTTCGTTAACCCACCAACCTGCTATGAAGCCAACAATAAATCCGATTGTTAAAAACATATAGTCCTCCTTAATCTACCCTTATTTACCTAGGTTGACACCTTAAGGTTTTAGTTATAATATGCGTATATAAATAACATTATGAAATTACTTACATTATTAACTGCTTCGATTATGCTTTTAACAGGATGTTCGATACCTAAAAATCCAGAAATAGTATTTGGAAAAAAATGTCAAGTGTCCGGAGAACAAGTAAGTTACTCTTGGGTTTGGATACAGGACAAAACCATGGCGAACAAACCATCGGTTGAGGCTTGCGAACAGTTACCTAAAAAAGACTAGTCATGTACAAGATACTGATACTGGCCTACATGATAGGACAAAGTCCTATTGAGACCCAGCAGACTTTTCAAATGCAAAGAACATTTGATACAATGGAAGAGTGTAAAGCAGAACTAACTCTAATGGATCCTGATAGAGGAACCTATGACGTTCTATGGGAGTTTGTGAATGACGGTAACTTTAAATGGGATTGGTTAGTGGCAGGTTGTAAAAATGATGAGACCGGTGAAGAGTTCAGAATTGAACCAACTTATCCTAAAGGCAAACCTAAGGAATTAGAAGGATTGGATTTCACAGAAGACAGGTTAGCAGTCTAGTCTCTAGTTTCGCCACAGTCGTCACAACGACAATAAGCACATTCACAGTCCTTACATTTGCAACGGCATACTTTGCATTTTTTATTCTTCATCTATTTTTTCTACTTCTTGTGTACAACTACCAGGAGCAAACATACAACCTAGTGCGTTTGCAATCGCGTCCATCTTCATGAGAGTTGGTATTTCTTTTTCAACCTTTGGCTCTTCGGTAGTGTTCATACTCACTGTTTTCGCACATCCGTTCAACCCTATTAAGATTAGTAGCACAAAAAGTATCCATATAATTTTTGTTTCAATTTTTTTATTCATTAACAATCCCCTTGACATTATTATTTAATACCAAGTCTATTGTTGTAATACGTATTGAAAACTATATCTTACTATTCTTGTGCGATACAGATATATGTCCAGCAACTCGTCCTTCATTTGGACCTTGCTTGAATCTATATCCAGACGTACCATTACCATTAATCTTTACCACAGGTCTAGAACTTGCCAACACATGGTCGCTACGTTCTTTCATTCTAGTCTCTCGGTATTTTTTATGTAAGTGATCGAATCGTCTCATAACACCCTCCTTATTACAGTTAGGTGCGTTCCTTCGGCATTAGAGCCTACTTCCGTCCTTTACAGGATGAACGTGGGTAAAATTACTTATACATTAATTGCAATTCAGATATGCGTTTAGAACATAATTACGTTGGTAATAGCAGTAGATATACATATACTCCAGACACACCTTTACCATGCGTGTACGTTGCTCTATGCACGTTTAAACGGTAGACTAAATGCGGTTTATAGTGTAGTATATTGCATATGAACACATTATATTACGTTGCAGGAATTTTAGCAGTGTCAATGATTGTTGGCGGCTTATTGTACCTTGTGATAAATTATCCTGCATAGTTTTATGCCCCCATGGCTCAACTGGTAGAGCAACTGATTTGTAATCAGTAGGTTGGTGGTTCAAGTCCATCTGGGGGCACCAGAAAACACAAAATAAACGACTCTATGACTTTTTTGGTAAGTTTGGTGTTTTTGGTATGACTGGTTCGGGGCGGTAGTTCAGTCGGGAGAACGCCTGATTTGCATTCAGGAGGTCGTGGGTTCGATTCCCTCTCGCTCCACCAAATTGATTTAGTTACTACGGAGCATTAGTGTAGCGGTTAACACGTCGCCCTGTCACGGCGAAGACCACGGGTTCGAGTCCCGTATGCTCCGCCACTAATTATTATGGGCCGGTAGTTCAGCGGTAGAACAACGCCCTTTTAAGGCGTGTGTCGTAGGTTCGATCCCTACCCGGCTCACAAAATTTGGTCCCTTCGTCTAGTGGTTAGGACAGCGGTTTTTCATACCGCAAACAGGAGTTCAATTCTCCTAGGGACTACCATCCTCTAATTTAAATATCGATATGCAAATAGGACACTGGTCAGATAGAAAGATCCCTGCAAACGAAAACAGCGAAGGCATCACAGTGAATAGTCACGGATACAGATGCCTAGAATGGAATCCTATGCCTGACGGAAAAAAGAATGTTGTGATACTTGGTTGTTCACACACCTTTGGTGTTGGACACCCAGAAGAAACACATTGGGTCGCACATCTTTCAAAGCATAATACAAAGTTGTTACGTTATTGGAATCTTGCAGTGCCAGGATGTTCAGCAGATAAAATGACTCGTATTTTGTATGGAGCAGAAAAAATACTGGAACCTAAAATTATTATTTGTTGTTGGCCTAGTAGTAGCAGACGAGAAAGGTTAGACAAAATTCCAATAAGCACAATGGGTGCTGACAAATACAACAGATTTGAAACTGACGAGACTGACAAACAAAACTTTCTTACAAATCTTTTCTTCATAGAAAAACTTGCAGAAAAAAATAAAGCAAAAACTTTTCATTGCTTTGCAGAGGAAATTAGAGAAATGCCAAAAGAACTTAAGGTAATGGACTATGCAACATTAAAGAGTTGTTGGCCACCATGGGATAAGCACCATTTACCTGAGGCACGTAGAAAAAGAATTGCTGATCCAAATGTTGCCCAAGACGGAATACACTATGGAGAAAAACATCATAAAGCATTTGCTGAATTATTTTTAAATAAGTTTTCTCAAAAACTGAGATAATCTTTTATATTAATTTTTCTAATGTAGTCTTGTTTCTTTATAAAAAGATCTAATTGGTTAGAATTGTCTTTGTCTACAGCAACCTGAGTTGCAATCTCCTTACAAATTTTATAAGACGACTTACTCAATTTTTCTTTAGCAGTTAAGGTTAAGTCATTCTTATATTTTACATTTAACACATCTGGATCAAGTAAAAATGCCCATTCATGATCAATGTTGTTTTCGATAGCATAATCCAATATGTTTGGTAGGTTTGCTAAATTTAAACTGCTTACTGTTGTCCAAAAGTTTAGTTTTAGTAACGGATATTGTTTTTGTAAATTTTTGTATTCCTTAACACTCTTGATATAATTTTTCCATTTGATCGGCCAACGAACATAATCATGGACATCGCCAACACCATCAAAACTCAAAGTGACTATAACCATTGTTCTGTTTCGCAGTATGGACTCCAGTTCTTTTATCATTCGAGAACCGTTTGTATTCATTCTTACAATTTTAGTGTTGCTAGGTAAATTTTCTAATATCTTTTTGTAATTCTTACTTGCAGTTGGTTCACCTCCATTTACATCAACTTCAAGAATTCTGTTTTGTGGCAGTTGCCAAAACTGATCAAAATTATCGATACGGGTATAATTTTTTGATTCGAGACTACCTATCTTTGTGCTTAATTGTGAATTACAAGTCTGACAAGCACTGTTGCATATGTTGTCCAATACACCTCCTACAACCAAATAGTCATCCTTAACAGGATAGAGTAGTTTGTGCCTGTCGATGCTTTTTGTCCTAATGCTAGACCCATTAAGGTTTTCAGTTTGTTCACAACGAACACACTCTTCTGGCCATTCATCATTTGACATCTTAGTTTTGATGTTTTGCAACCATTCACTATTCTCCATTTCTTGGAAACTATTGAAATGTTGCTTACCCATCATGTGTCCACACTTTCCTATAGTGCCGTCGTAATTTAATCTTACAAAGTGTTTAATTCTTGGACAGAACATTTTTGTATTCCTTAATTAAAAATTCAAGTTTTACTTTTTCGTTTGTGTGATTCAGCAGTTCATAGTCCACAGCAACGAAGTTGTGTAATAAAGCGACTGCTTCCTTTTTAATTCTAGTTTTGTGTGCATGAATTTTACAGTACTTATTGATCGCACTAAAAGGTTTGATCAGCACATCACCTTTATAATGTTTGTAAAGATGAAAAAGCCATAACCATTGTGGTGCAAAGTGCCTATCGATCAAATCGCCTTTCCATACCTGTTGCCATGTGTCTTCCACTATCAAATTATTCTGCAAACAATATTCATTTATACCAGATATAAATCTGTGTTCCGGATCACGCAAAAAAATAATAACGTCTTTGCATTCTTTTATTTCCTTGTTTGTGAAAGTTTGATCAGCAGACTCGAACAAACTGCTTGAAGCATTTCTGAATATAGGGTAGATAAAACTTTCCCCAAGTCTTACAACTTTACAATCAGTATTGATAAGTTTATTCCAGTGGGTGAGCATCTAATACTCCTTTGACATATTCTTCAGCAGATATGCTGTTTGGTTCACTAAATGTTTGTGTGTTGACACTTCCTGGACGTATCAGTGACATTTTAATATTGCTAGGTTGTGCATCAAGTTGTTGATGTGCTAACTCGAGAGCCATTTTTTGATTTCGATACTGCATTGACTCTCTCATTGTTAATCCTTTAATAAAAATATCTTCAGTGTTTTCGCAAAGTCTTGTTGATATGTTCCATATGTAATGCACTTCTTTTATTGGTTGCCATCTATGCCAAACTTCAAACAGCAGTTCTGTCTGTGCATAAAAACTTATAGCATTGTTTATAAAAAGGTCACACGGTTCTATCAACGATGCTGTGTGTGCCGTTCTACGTATGTTCTCACCGTCACTTCGAGATATACCAACTATCTCGTGGCCACGTGCAGACAGTTGTTCTGCGAACGATTTACCAATGCCTTTTTTGTGTCCTGTGATTGCAATCTTCATCTTAGATATTTAAAGTTGTAATTTCCACGTGTGGATTTTTTTCAACACCCAAATATGGTTTGATCTTTTGTAATGTTTGTCTGTAGTCTTCGTGCAAAGGATGTTCTGGTCTGAATATATTGATGTCACTGAAATTTTCAATCACATTCCAGTCCTCCATTTTATTCAACCAAACTCTGTCTGCGTTGTACTGTTTACCCAGTTGTATTATGTCTTCCATTTCATGGTAGTTGTCTTTTTGCACAACGAAGTGTAATATGAATCTAAAATTGTGTTTTTGTTTGAGTTCGGAAATGCACTGTAAGTTTTGATTAATTTTTTCCCAATTACCACCCAGCCGTAGTTTCTCATAGGTCTGCTTGGAGGCACCGTCGATGCTGACTCCCAGTTCCTGTAGGTTGTTGATTATGTGTGGCACACGTTCGTGAAACGACTCGAACATCAGTGCATTGGTCAGAATGGAATACTTGATGTTGTCACGTCTGGGCGTGTGTTCCATGAAGTGCCTGTAGATGTGTGACGCGAAGGGATCACCATCGGATCCTATGTGCACCTGCAACGGATAGTAATACGTTTCCAACCATTCGTTGATCTTGTCTGCGAACCGCTTCCTTCTCTCGTATTCGGCCACCCTGTTCTTGTCCAGTGGATCCTCGGAGTTGCTGAGGAACAGCAGTTGTTTCCGACAACTGGGGCATCTAAGATTGCAAGAGTCATCTATCGCGAGTCGCAAATGCTCTATGCGTTTCGGACGCCAATCCAACACAGAATTGGACTTGATGTACGAACACTGGTGCTCGTTGCAGTAACGATATGAGCCATCTGTGATAGAACTCTGCAGGTGCTCACGCATACTATTGCGATTGATTATCTCGTGCAGGGTTTGTATCTGCAGGTTGCCAACGCTCTGAGGCAACCAGGATGTGCATTCACAGGCGTAGCATGAACCCTTCTTGTCGATCAGCAGTGTGTCGAAAGGCCTGGGACAGCGACTTGGTATTTCCAAGTTCTTCGTTGTGTCTATGTTGTAGTGTTCAAACAGTCTTTGATTAATCATTACTGCTATTTAAAGTGCTTTGTTCAGGTCTTAAAACTTTACCAATCATACATATATAGGTTGTAATTTTCAATAAATATGTGTTACAATCCGGAGCGGTTGTCGGCCGGCAATCGCACATTCAAATATCATAAGGAGATAAAAACGAATGAAAATAACTAAGAAAAAAGTAGGCCTAGGTGTGATCGTAATCATTGTCCTTGGAATACTATGGGCAGTGCTGAAGCCAGCACCTGCCGAAGCGGCTGATGTAGATTTTACATTTGGTGCTGAAAAGAAAATAGAAGCAAATACAAACAAGATGTATTTGGACTCATCTGTGGATTTACCACTAGGTGTAACAGGAACGTCTGGAGTCAACTATTCCGTTGATAACAGTCTAGATGCTACGTTTGACTCTTTCGAATTAGACTTCTCGAAAGGTTTAAACGATATGTTCTCGGTTTACAGTGAATCGGATTTCGACGTGAACCTCGATCACACAGACACTACTGTAGGATTCAAAGTCAAATTCTAATCTATAATGTGGAGGCGGTCAGTCCAAGAGGCAGGCCGTCTTTACGCATTTACGCATTCGCGTATTTTTAAAAAACGCATATTTGGTAATTTACGCTTTCGCGAACTTCTCTAATTTAAAGCCTTGGTAATCGTAACACTCTACGTATTCTGAATTGTTGCTATATCTGATTGTGCCTTGTCCCCAAACTACGTCATGGTCACTGTATGAAAAAGGTTTCTTTATCGTAACATCAATATATTGTCCGTTGCCTATACCCAATGTTAGAAATGTCACATATCTGCCTTTGTCTCCTCTGAACACCCTGCCGTTTGCAACAAGTCCGGCAAATTCAATTTTGTCCATATACAACTCCTTGACGTACATACCTGGCATAAAGTCACGTGAACTCCACCAACCGTATTTGCGATACTGAAACTGTGGAGTGTCCCACTTATCCGATTTACTAGGAGTCACAACTTCTATGTTCTTTCTTTTTGCTTCTGTTCTGTATACCCAACGTTTGTATGAACCGTGACAGTGTTTCAAACAAGCCTCCCAGAATTTTTCTGGGTTGTGTGCTTTTTGATATGCTAATGCCCAAATCAATCTTCCTAAGTTTACCGCATGGGCACGACATAATCCAAATCCAGACAAGGATTGTAGCATCGTTATAATTTCGTCTTTGCGAGGATCGTTTCCTAGCCGTGCAATGAACTCCATTATTTTTTCTTCATTCTTTTTAGCAAATGCTCTACGATACATATCTGCTTCGTACTTGTCTATGTTAAGAACTTCTGATATTCTGTCAATAGCATCATCTTCATACACAATAGTATCACTCATACGTTCTTGTGACCAGTCGTGGAACATTGTTGCTTTCTTACGACCGGATATTGCTACAGGTCTGATAAGTGCTGTTGCAAACACACAATCTTTCCTACTCTTTGGTTGTATGGCTCGAAACAATCTTCTCATCGCTGGACTTTCTGCCTGTGTTACTCCTAACACGTCTCCTCGGCACAACAGGTCCGAGGTAGCAGAGTCCTCTTCTGGGTATTCTGTTAATCTCATTGTTGGATCTATTTCGATGAGTTGAGATAAACCACGATTGGCTAAAACATCCACTTTCAGATGTTCCAGGTCCTCTACCTCGTTCTTGTCCAATAGTATTTGATTCTCTGCCGTGAATAAACTTTTTGGTAATTGTCTTGAAAACATTAATATTCCTCCACAGTGTTTTGATATGCATCTTTTCTTGCCTTTCAATTTGTTTTCTATTCTTTTTGCTTCTGTTGGATCAACGCCAACTGATTCATATGTAAACCTGCGAGGGAGATTACCCTTGGCGCCTAATCGTTTTGCCGCTTCACGTCTTGCCGACTTATCTTGATAGAGCACGTAATTGGATATTCTAGCACTACGTCCGGGCCA
>MDSW01104509.1_pt1 | contig 17044 bp, 8 predicted proteins | sample 811171 | NCBI WGS metagenome assembly MDSW01 (sample SAMN05326641, study PRJNA326480) | marine metagenome | isolation source: seawater | place: Atlantic Ocean: North West | collected 2012
CCCGCCGCCGCCGCCGCCGTCGCCGCCGCCGTCGCCTTCGTCCTTTTTCTTCTTCTTCGACGCCTTCTTCGCAGCCTTCTTCTTCGCGTTCTTCGCCGCGCGTCGCTTCGCTTCGCCGTCGCTCTCGCCGTCGCCGGACCCCTCGTCCGCGTCCGCGTCCGCGGCGGCGACAGCGACCGCGACCGTCTCTTTCGCGCCCGCGCTCGACGGCGCCGGCGGCGGCGCCGGAGACCTCGCCTTCGCCGCCGTCGGCGACCCCGTCGGCGTGGTGTCGTACAACGGGTTCGTCGTCGCCGGCGTCCCTCCCCCGACGGGCGGCTCGTCGTCGTCGTCGTCCGCGGCGGGGGACCCGAACGCCGCGGCGATCGCCGCCGGGTCGTTCAGATCGAACCCGGGACCCGGCGGCGGCGCCGACCCCGGCGCGGCGCGTCTCGGCGTCGCCGTCTTCGCCGTCGGGTTTTGTTTTTCAATCGCCCCGACGCCGAAGAACGGGTCCTCCTTCTCGCCGCCGGCGCCGGCGTCGCCGCCGCCGTCGTCCCTGTCGTCGTCGTCGTCCGCGACGTCGAACTCGATGTCGCTGTCGCTGTCGCTCGACCCCCCGCTCCCGTCGCTGCTCTCGTCCCACCGCACCTCGACTTTTTTCTTCTTCTCGCGGCCGCCGCCGTCGTCGTCGTCGTCGTCGTCGTCGTCGTCCCAGAACGGCCGCGCGTCGCCGCCGCCGCCCCCGGGGAGGTCGTCGTCGCTGCCTCCGCCCCACCCGTCGCCGTCGTCGCCCGCGTCGCTCCCGTCGCCCGCGCGCGGGGTGTCCTCCTCGTCGAAAAACTTATCCATGCTCTTCTCCCCGCCCGGCATGTCCCCCGGGCGCACGCCGACGTCGTCCTCGTCCAGATCTTGCCCGCCGAACGCCGCGGCCGCGGCGCCGCCGCGACCGGTGAGGTGATTGAACTGCGGCGCCGTGCGCTCGCGCTCCGCCGCGTCGAAATTCCCTTTCTTCTCTCGCGTCACGAGCGACGCGAGGCCGCTGCCGAGCTTTTCGATCGAAACCGACTCCTTCGCCGCCTCGATGATCTCCGCCGGCGTCGTCGCCGCGAGCGTGGAGACCCCGGTGTAGACCGCACCGAGCGCGGCGCCGCCGAGTAAGATGGGCGCCTCCCCGAGCGTCGTCTTCGAGAGCTTCTCCCACGTCACCGTGGGCTCGGGCGGCGGGCCGGTCCCCTTCTTCTTCTTCGTCTCCTTATTCTTTTCCTCGAGCGCATCCGCCGCCGCGGACGCGGACGCGCGTCCCTGCGTCGCCTCGATCTTCCGCTCGTACGCCTCGTACGCGTTCCCCTTGACGTGCTTCAGCGCTTCCTGCGCTTGCACGATCGCCTTCGTGTTCAGCGCGACGGCTTGCTCCAACGCCGCGCGTTTCAAGCACAGAAACGGAATGTGCAGAAACGTCGACAGCGCCTGAAGGCCGTAGCAGTTTAACAGGCTCGTCTCCATCACGAACGGCCGGAACGGCCTCCCCTTGAACGCGTACCCGCAGTCCGCCTCGACCTCGTCCGCTCGCAGCAGCCGCTTCGACGCCGGGTAGTCGCGGAAGTTCAACAGAATCGCCGTGGGGACGTGTTCCGGCGCGGCGGCGAGCTCTCGCTTGGCGTACTCATACGTCCACCGCTTGGACGGATCCACCAAGAACACCGCCGCGTGCGCGCCCTTGTACACGTCGATCACGCTCGCATCCAACGGGTACGTGTGCCCGCCCTCTTTCGCGCCCATCATCACGTGACTCTCGCTCACTCTCGCGCCGTCGTGGGCCATCGTCTTCAGAGCATCCGAGACGGCGCGCTTCGCAGCCTTGTCGACGACGTCCCAGACCTCGAGCATGACGTTGTCCTCCGGCGACGACCGCGCGGTCCACTTGATGTGCGACGTCTTGATCTCCGGCGTGGGCGTGTACTCCGGGATGAACGTCCCGCCGCGCAGGCGGCGCATGAGCGTCGACTTCCCCGTCCCGATGTCGCCTCGCAGGACGACTTTGAAGTTGAATTTGGCCCCCTTGGCGTACTTTTGTCGAAACTCCGCATCCATGGAGGCGATCCCGCGCTCGCGCATCTGCTCCTCCGTGAGCTGCACCGCGGGCGGGGGGGCGTTCGCGGGCTGCGACGTCGTGCCTCCCATGAGGGAGGACACGTCGGGGAGCCACCCGAACCACGACATCGCGTGCGCCGCGCGCGTGCGCCGCGCGTGTGTCGCGTCGATTCTGTCGCTGACGTTCTGTCCTGACTGTTGTCGCAGAAATTTGTTGGTTTCGGCAGGGCGGCGGATCTCGCGGAGAAACGACGAGACTTTCGGCGGCGTAGGGTAGGCGCGAAGGAGGAGGGACGACGCGGCGCGGGCGATGTTCGCACTCGAGAGGGATGCCATTGACAAGAACGCGCGGCACGCGACGCGACCCTAAGCGGTCGCGCCGTCGTCACTCGCGTCGCTCGAGCCGCCGCCGCCGCCGTCGTCGCCGCCGCCGCCGTACACGATTAATTACATCTCACCTCCCTGCCTTCTTCGCGGCTTTCGCGAGCAGCGGGTTGCTGTTGGACAGCGACCGATCCTTCGCCGCTTGGCGCTGCTTCGCCTTGCGCGCTTCCTCCGCGGCGACCGCGGCGGCGCCTTCTTCGCTGGACGCCGCCAGCGCGGCTCTCTGCGCGTCCTTCGCCGCCTTCTTCGCGGCCATCGCGGCGGCGTCTCTGCGGTCGGACAGAAATCGATCGGGAGAAAACAGAGTGAGCGATCCATCCGAGAGATAGATCTCGCCGGCGGCGGGAGGGGACGCGACGTCGAGCGTAGAGGACGCGCGCGAGAGGCGCGCACCGCTCCGCGCGCTGCTGCGGGGTCAGCCCCTCGGTGTTTCCTTTGTTCTGTCCCTGCGACTTCTTCTGGTTCTTCTCTTTGCTCTGCTCGCGGCTGAGTCCTCGCGCCATCTTCTATCACGCGGGACGGAGGAGGCGGCGGTCTGACGAATGAATTCGGAGCGAGAGGCGTCCTTCGGTCGCGGACGCGGGGTCGACGACGCGGTCGCGCCGACGCGGAGACGCGCGATGAGTGGTCGCGCGGTGGTGTCCCGGAGGATGACAACGCGGCCGTGGAGCGCGCGCGAGCTTGTGCGCGTCTTCGAGCGCGAAAACAAAGACGCGCCCACGAATCCGCGAGAGCGAGACGAGACGAGGTCGATGCGGCGACTCAACAGAAAGGAGGACGCGGATTTCTTTCTTTCTTTCGGACGCGTTGTTCAAAGAACTGTATTCCGCTACGCTCGATCGCCCCCTCAGCTCGACCCGAAGCGTTCCAACCGCCGCCGTCGAATCGCCGCCGCCTCGCTCGTCTCGCCCTCACCCTCGCCCTCGCGCTCCGTCGCGGGTCGAATCTCGCCGCCGTCGTCCTCCTCCGCCGCGGGCTGGATCTCTCCGCCGCCGCCGCCGCCGCCGCCGTCCGCCGCGGACGCCGCGGACGCCGCCGCCGCCGCCGCCGCCGCCGCGGGAGGCGACGCGAGCTGCGACTGCAACGCCGCGACCTGCGCTTCGAGCATCGCGACCTGCGCTCTCACCGCCGCCTCGCGCGCGGCCTCGAGCGGGCTCTGGCTCGTCCCCGGGGTCTCGCCCCCTCCCTCGCCCGCCGCCGCCGCCGCCGCTGGCGTCGGCGTCGGCGTCGCGCTCCCCGTCGCCGCCGCCACCGCTGCCGCCACCGCGGCGTGCATCTCCGCGGACGTGATCGCACCCCCGGTCGCGCCCGCGCCCGCGTTGCCGACGCCCGCGCCCGGCGGTAACCCTAACCCCGCGACCGCGCCGGCTAACCCGGGCGGCGGCGCTATCATCCCCAGCGGCGCCGCGCCAAACATCGCCGCCTGCGCGCGCGCGGACGCCGCCGCGATCGCCGCCGCGGTCGCGGCCGCGATCTGGTGGCACTGCGCGGGGGATAACGCCGCGCCCTCCGTCGCCGTCGCCGCGGCGGCGGCGGCGGGGATCGAACCGGCGGCGGCGGCTCCCGCCGCGGGCGACGCGTACGCGTACGCCGGAGGAGGAAGTCCCGCCGGGAAGCCGGGGAAGCCGCCGCCGTGTTGACCGTAGTACGGAGACGCCGCGTAGGGGGACCCGGGCGGGGGATACTGCTGATACGCGTGCGGTGGTTGATATTCACCGTGGTGCGCCGTGGGCGCCGGCGGCGTCGCCGGCTGCGGTTGCTGCTGATGCGGCTGCCGTTGTTGTTGCGGCGGCGGAGGCGCCGGCGGCGGCGGCGCCGGCGGTTGTCGCGCCGCCGGTTGCTGCGGCGGCGGCGGCGGTGCGAACGCTCTCGCCCGCGCCTCCGCCGCGGCCTGCGCCCGAGCCGCCGCGGCCGGGTCCCGCTGATGAAGTTGATGTTGTTGGTGATGATGATGATGATGCGGCGGCGGCGGCGGCGGCGGCGGCGGCTGACCATCCCGCTGCTGAGGCGGCTGCGGCGGCGGCGGCGGCGGCGGACCATCCCGCTGCTGAGGCGGCTGCGGCGGCGGCGGCGGCGGCGGCGGCCCTCGCCCCCCCGCGGGCGCCCCCCCGAACAGCGCCTCGTTCAGCGCCGCCTGCACCGCCGCATCCGCGGGGTCCGCCGGCCTCGGCGGCGCGTTCCGATCCTCCGGTAACACCGGCGCGCGGCACGTCGGGCACGCCTGCTGCCGCTCCAACCAAGACTTGAGACACCCCAGGTGAAACAGATGCCCGCACGGAAGCTTCTTCGGCCGCATCGCGCCGGGGACGCCGAACACCATGTCCTCTCTGCAGATGATGCACGCGTCGTCGTTCGCCGCGAGATCCTCCGCGGATCCGTCGGGGAACCGCTCGTTCAAGTTCGCGGTGACGCGCCGGTAGCGAATGAACTCCTCCACTCTTCTGCGGAAATTTCTGATCGTCACGTAGAGGTCCCGCACGAGGTGAACGGGGAGACCGTAATACGCGAAGATGATCAGAAAGAACACGAGGTACACGAACAAGTGCAGCAAATCCGTGAGGAGCTCGAGGTAAAACACCACGGTGCCCTTGCTCTCCCACGCGCCGTCGAGCCAGCCGTCGACGACGTTGACGACGTACTTGGCCGCCGTCGTCGCGACTCGAGACGCCAAGATCACGTACTCGAATCCGAAGAGGAGGAGCACGCTCGGGCCGTTCTTCAGCGTGTGCGCGATCGCGTGGTTCAAGAACGCGGTGTCGATGGACACGAGCGCGACCATGAGGACGCAGACCCTGAGATGCGAGAGGCGCGTCGTGGACGGCGTCGTCTCGATGTACGCGACGCGATCGGCGCAGAGCCAGTGAAAGATCTTGACGAAGAGCAGCGACGTGAACAGGACGACGAACCGGACGTTGAACTCCTCTCGGAAGATGGTCATCGCGAGGCACGTCTCCATGATGGCGTCTTTGACGCGGTCGTACAGTCGCTCCACCTCGGCCTCGCGAAGCGTCCCCAGGAACATCGTCTTGAGGAGATGCCCCAGGACGAGGGTCAGCGCGAACGCGAGATTCCCGAGCACGACGACGGAGAGCTTGGACGTGCTCAGGTACAGCATCGCGGGGAAGTACTGCTCGCGCGTCTTCACCGCGTGGTACACGAGCCCGCCGGCGACGGCGAAGGAGCCGACGACGTACTTCGTGAGCGTCATCGCGTCCTGTCGCCCGGAGACGTCGCGAGGGACGGGTCGGGTCGTGCCCGTGCGCCGCGCGCCCCGAACTGATGTCAGGTGGAATTCTAGAAACACGTCACGCGGACCAACCAGAACGCGGAAGAACGGAGGAACGCGAAAGCTTCCTCACTCCCTCGAAACGCCACCCGCGCGCGACGACAGACGAAGGGTAACGAAAACACCGATGGTATTTATTATTAATATGAAATCTAAAACGCCGCGCGCACGCGTATGTTCTTCCTCCCCGCGAGCGAGTACGCGTGGTCCGCGGTCGCGCTCGCGCACATCACCTCCCCCGCCGCGTTCGGCGGCTGGACGCACTTGCCGACGTCGCGCGCCGTCGGCGGCAGCTTGAGCCCCGCCAACGCGTTGTCCGCCCGCCGTCGTATGTGCGACATCGAGACGCACGCGTCCGAGGAATCTTTCGCCGCGCAGGTCACCTCCAGCGCGAGCTCGGACTTGTACTGCAGACGCGTGACGTTGTCCCCGCGCCGAGGGACGTACCGGAAGTTCAGGACGTTCGGGGGGTCGCGTCCGGTGTCGTGAAGAAACGCCGTCGGAAATATTTCCGAACCCGGGATTCCCGTCGTCGCGTCCAAGTTTTGATCCCCCGCCTCCGCGCCGTCCTTCGTGAAGAGCGCGAGCTGGATGCTCTCGCACACGCGGTACCGGAGCCCGACGTACTGCTCCGGGGTGCTCCACCGGTCGTCGTTCACGCCGCACGACGCGAAGACGGGCTCGGAGAAGGACACTTTCAAGTCGAGAACATCCGGCGCGCCGAGGGGGAGAAAATTTTCCGCGGCCAACGAGTTCCCGTCGCGCGCCTGCATCTCGTCTCTGTGGTACCCGTACGTCCCGTCTCTCGCGTCTGAGGACACGTTCGTGACGTACGCTCTTCCGATGGTGATGTCCTTATTGTACGCGAGGGACTGAAAGTACCCGTCGACGCCTCGCATCTTATCCCCCGGCCGCGGCAAGCTCAGCGACGCGTCCGCGAACTTACACACGCTGCCGTCGCCCCAGTCCGCGACGGTCTTGATCCTCCGCACTCTGCTCTTTTCCGGGGTCACCGTCGGGGTGTTCACGCACAGACCGGAGGGGTCGGACGTGTCAAAGTCCATCTGAAATTTCGACGCGTCCACGACGTTGTCGACTTTTGGAATCGCGTACACGATGTGTTCGGCGTTGTACTTCCCGCTCGTCGTCGGGTTATCCCCGACGACGCCCTCGACCGCGATCTTATCCCCAGGTTTCAACCGATGCCTGCCGTACACCTCGACGACGGTCTTCACCCCGCACGTGATCGCTTTAATCTGGAACGTCATCGGACACGCGCGCTTGATCGTCCCGCCGTTCAGCTCGAGCGCGTGCCGGCTGACGTACTCCAAATCGTTGCTCTGCATCGCCTCGCCCGCCGTCGCGCCGAGGTTCCCTTTCGTCTGGTCGTACGCGCCGCCGCCCGTGGCGACCGTGAGCTCGAAAGCGAGGACGTTGTCCATGTACTGCTCGACGCGATCCTCGTTGTACTGAAACTCTTTCCGCGTCGCGACGACGCCGCCGCCGTCCGGTCCCGGAAGCTGAGGCGCGTACCGTGTGTGCTCGAGCAGCGTGCTGTCCCCGGTCGGCAGTCGATGCCGGACGTCCGCGCTGAACGTGCAGTATCCTTCGCCGTGCTCGCTCGCGCCGCCGGCGCCGTCGCTCCGGCACTCGTGCCCGATGTTCACGCGCCCGAGCACCGCGACGCTCGCGTCGAAAACCTTCCCCGTCAGATCGAGCGGCGGCTCAAACGTCAGCATGTCGTTCCCGCCCGTGCCCGTGCCGCTGACCGTCCCGACCGCGTGCTGCTTGTTAAGGAGCCCCGCGTCGAGGCCCGTCACGCCCTGTATGATGATCAAGTCGCCGGGCGAGAACGAGTGCACGCGGCGGACTTTGACGACCGCGTCTGTCGCTTTCGTGATGCCGCTGTACGCCGCGCAGTCGCAGACGCCGCCGGGCGAGAGCCGCACGCAGTCGCTCGCGGCCGCGAGGTCTCGCTGGAACCCGCCCATCGTGCACCCGCCGTCGTGAATGTTGTATAAGTCCTCGTACCAGTTGTTCGGCTCGTTCGGGCTCTTCAGCGGGCTCCGCTCGTTGTTTTTCCAAAACGATTTGCTCTCGCCGTAGCCGCCGCCGATAAACGTCGCCTTCGCGTCCGCGCTCCCGGCTTCGTAGTGCGAACCGGTGTTGAGCTTCAACGTCGGGGACCCGGTCACGGTGACCGGCTCGGAGAACGTCACGAAGAAACGTATCTTATCCCCGTTCTCGTACGCCCACTCGTGCTCGCCGACGGTCGGCATCGGATTCGCCGCCGTCGGGGTTTTCATCTTGACGATGAACGCGCTCGCGACGTCGACGTCCGGCGTCCCCGTCTTCGTGTCGATCGGCGTGGTCGCGTCTAACGTGAACGAGTCGTACGTCACCGTGTCTCCCACGATGTACGTCTTCATGTTTAGCATCGTTCGGTCGCCGCCCAAGACGAGCTGGAACGTGAACTTCTCGCCCGTCTTAAACGCGTGCTTTCCGACCGTTTTCACCTTGGCGTCTTCGCATCGGCCGTTCAACTCCGTCGCGCTTCCGGCGCAGTCCAAAGACGACACCCGCGCCATCGGTCGGTACTGGTAATTCTGGAACCGGCGGTTCGGGGTGTACGACGTCACCCCGACGACGAACGGCTGCAGCGCGTTGTGCACGCTGTCCGTCGTCGCGAGCCCAGGGTACGGGTCCGTGTTCCGCTCGTTCGCGTGCAGTCGCCCGGGCCACCCGCTCGCTTTATTGATGCCCACGCGGTCGTGCTGGTTGATCCCTCCTCTGGGCCCGCTCAGCGTGCCCTCCCCGGACCCTTTGCCAAAGTCCGTCGGGAGCTTCGACCGACGCGGTCGCTCGACGCGGTTGAACCGCGCAGCCTGCCAGTACCCGCCCGGTCGCACGACGTGCGCGTTGCCGTGGTGCCTCGCGATGGTGACCTCCGGTCCCGAGCGCGACTCCGCCAATCGCTGCGGCGTATCCTCGAACCCGACCCACTGCGTGTTGTCGCCGCTCACGCTCGTCGCGAGTAAGCTCCGTCGCGCGGCGTCGAACTCGTCGCCGCCGACGCCGTCGTCGTCGTCCGAGGACATTAGCAGCGCGCGTCGGTTCGAGGCGGCGGCGGCGTTTTCCGCGGCGTCGGTTTCGTTCGGCGCATCCGCGGGCGCGCGCGCGGAGAGGAGCGTCCGCGGCGCGCGGATCGTCGGCGCTTCTTCGCCGTCGCCCATGCCCGGGAGGTCTTCTTCGCTGACCTCGACCTCGTCCGCGGGCGCGGGCGCGGGCGGACGCGCGGCGGCGGCGGCGCGCGCGCGCTCTCGCATCTCCTCCAGCTGTTTCAATCGCGCGCGAAGTTTCGCCGCGCGCGTGTCCTCCGCGGGCGCGGCGGGCGCGGGCGTCGGACGCGCTGCCGTCGGCTCCGGCGCCGTCGCCGGCGCGTCCGCCGGCGGCTTCGATTCCGACGTCTCCGTCGCCGCGACGCTCGCCGCGTCGTCGTCGACCTCGACTGCGTCTTCGTCGGCGACGTCGTCGTCCTCCCCCTCCTCCTCCTCCTCGGGAAGGGGCGCGGGGGGGCGCGCCGCGTCCGCGTCTCTTTCGACGCGATTCGGCCGCGCGCTCGCGCGCTCGGACGGCGGCGCGTCGTCGACCGTCGCCGCGTCGTCGTCGTCGTCGTCGTCGTCGTCGTCCATGAGAAACGCGTCCGCGTCGGGATACGCCGTCGTCGCCGCCGCCGCCGTCTCCGTCGTCGTCTCCGCGACCGCGTCGTCCTCGGCGAAGAACGACTGCGCGTCCGTTGGCCGAGCGACGAGCGCGACGAGCGCGACGAGCGCCATGACGACAAGGCGCGCGAGCGCGCGCTTCGCGACGCGGCGCGGCGGCGTCGTCGTCATCGCGACGGGCGGCGTCGGATCCTGATGCGCGCTGTTCGAACCCTTCGCGTGCTCGCCGCGAGCTCGCCGCGTGCTGCGCGCGAGTGGAGGGGAGCGTTAACCCGCGGCCTCCCTGCTGCTGCCAGTGCACTCAAAAAAGTCGTCGGTCGCCAACCGGCGTCATCGTGACGAGGACCCGTCTGAAAACCTTCGGATGCTGGGATCGGGTTGCCAGAAGCGGCCGCGACACGGTGGGTTACGGCTACGACCCGCACGGCGGGTCGCGAGCGGTCGAGCTCGACATCCCCGTGGACTTCGAGAACCGCGGCGCGGAGGCGGGCGCGCGGTTAGGGCGAGGAACCCTGTCCGGTGCGCGCGCCCCGTCGCTGGTTCGGGCGAATCTTCTAAAGCGCGCGTTTCGCCGTCGCCGCCGCGAATGCTGACTCCCTACGAATCGAACATTCCCCGTCCGATCTCTCCGCTCGCAGGCGTCGTGGCGAACATCATGAACACCCCCAAGGTCGCGGAGCTCGACGACAAGCAGTGGCGCGCGCGGCAGCAAGCGCTGCGGGAGACCGAGCTCGCGCTCGCGGACGCGCGCGAGGACGACCGAGCGGGAATCGCGGAGGCGTACGCGGGGACCCGCGATTGGACCGCGGTGGACGACGACTCGGACGACGACGACGACGACGACGCGCGATGGCGAGAGGGCGGGCGGTGGCGCGAGCGACGGAGGCCGGACGAGGAGACCGCGACGTACGCCGAGATTCCCGCGCCGTCGAACGTCGATCGGCAACGAATCGCCGCGCCGAGCGGCGGCTCGGCGCCCCCCGCCGCCGCCGCGGATGTCGCGCCGCCGAGCGCCGCCGCCGCCGCCGCCGCCTCGGGAGGCGCGGGACGGTACGCCGCGTACGCGACGGACTCGGACGACGACGACGACGCACCGCCGCCGCGACGCGCCGCCGCCGACCGCGACCACGACCGCGACCACGACCGCGACCGCGACCGAGCGGCGGCGAGGCGCGAACGCGAACGCCAACGCGCCGCGCTGTACGCGCACGCGCCGCGCGCGGCTGTGCACGAACCCGCGCCGAGTCGCGGCCGCGCGGCGGACCCTTACGCGCACGCGGAACCCGCGCCGAGTCGCGGCCGCGCGGCGGACCCGTACGCGCACGCGCCTCGCGCTCGGCGGTCGCCGACGCACTCGCCGGACGGACTCGGACTCGGACTCGGAAGACGCGAGAGGGACGCGTACGAGCGCGAACGCGCGTCGAGCCGCGAGCGCGTCTCGGCGGCGCGAGACCGAGAGCGAGACCGAGACCGAGACCGAGACCGAGACCGAGACCGAGACCGAGAGCGAGAGCGCGCGGCGTGGCAGCCGCCGCCGGCGCGCGCGAGCTCGAGACGCGGCGGGTACGACTACCACGACGGCTCGTTCCCGGCTTCGAATCATCCCGGGCGGCAGGTCATCATCTGGGGCTACCCCGACGACGTTCGCGCGCGCGACGTCGAGCATCTCTTCACGCGCATGCGAGAGAAGAACATCCCGATTCGTCTGCGGCGGCTGCAGGTGCTTCACCACGCGCCGGACGCCCACGGACGCGTCGCGGCGTTCGTCGAAGTCACGGACGAGGCGTCCGCGCGGGATATCATAAGCGAAGTTCGCACGAGCGGGCCCGATCGCGGGCCTCTCAGTTTTATGGGGTACGAGCTCTGGGCGGCGCCGTGGATGGACGAGCGACCGTCGTACATGACGCCGGTGCCGTTTACGATTCCGAGTCTGCGGTTTGACTTCGCGTTTCAGCTGCCGCCGGACGACGTCGTCGCGGAGCCGCCGCCGCCGCGTGAGCGCGAGCGCGAGCGCGAGATGAGGGACGTCGCGCCGCACCCGCACGCGCGGAAACCCCCCCCGAGCGCGTCGACCGTCGCCGCGCGGGAGGTCCCCGACGCCGCGGAGATCGACGACCCAGAGTATTACGACCGCTGCGAGCCGTGGGCGCTCGGGGAATGGAAAGACGAGCTCACGTGCGCGGTGTTCGTCCGCGGGCAGATGGGCCGCGTCATCGGCCCGAAAGGCATGAACATCAAGAAGCTCATCCGCGAGTCCGGGGCGAGGATGGTGACGGACAACGAGCGGCAGCAGGTCATCGTGCAAGGCGGGGACGCGCGAACGGCGCTTCGAGGCGCGCGGCTCGTGAACGCGGAGGTGGCGATGTGGGTGGACTGGAACAAGCGGCACTACGGCGATACAAACGCCGCCCCGGGAGGCGTTACCGCCGTGAAGGGCGACGCCCACGCCCCCCTCGCGGTCGCCGCGCCCGCGGGCGCGGGGACCGGTCCGTCCGCGGCGACGCGGGAGACGCGGCCGGATCGCGCGACGGATCGGGATCGCGCGGGCGGCGGCGCGTCCGCGGGGGGGGGCGACCGCGGCGAGGGCGGCGACCGTGGCGTCGACGCCGCGCGCGGCGGCGGCGACCCGTACGGATACGGCGCCCGCGGCGAGAAGTCGGTCGCGGGGGACGTCGACTCCGAGCCCGAGAGCGGGGAGATCGCGCCGGACGGCGGCGGCGGCGGCGTCCGCGGTGGCGGAAAGACGGCGAGAACTGCGCAGGCCACGAGCGCGAGACGCGCGAGGAAGAGCTCGTCGCTGAGCAACGTCGCGTCCGCGGGGTCGCTGCCGGGCGTGCCCGTGGCCCCGGCGAAGGCTTCCGCGCCTCCGTTGCCGGCGTCGGCGCCGCCCCCGGGGACGAAGCGCGCGCTCGAGAAGACAAAGAAATCCCTCGAGAAGGCGAAGAAGACGCGGGAAAGGGCGCTCGCCGCGCCCGACGCGGTCGCCGCCGCCGCCGCCGCGCGCGAGCCGACTCCAAAGTCGCGAACCGGGACCCAAGGACGCGGCGCCGTGGACTCGGACTCGTCCGACGACGAGTTCGCGTTCAAGGACGAAGGCGACGTGACGAAACGCCAGCACGAAGGCGACGTCGTCGGCGCGGCGAAACTCTCAGCCGCCGCGACGGAAGCGGAGAAGCGGAAAAAGGAGGAGGAGGAGGAGGAGGAGGAGGCGAGGCGAGAGGAGGAGTGTGCGAGGCAGATCGAAGAGACGCAGAGGATCAAGTCCGAGCAAAAGAAGGAAGCCGCGGCGAAAGCGAAAGCGCTCAAGGCTGAGGCCGCGGCGAAGGCGAAAGCGGCGAAGGCTGAGGCCGCGGCGAAGGCGAAAGCGGAGAAAGCCGCGGCGAAGGCGAAAGCCGAAGCCGAGGCGAAAGCCGCAGCCGAGGCGAAAGCGAAAGCCGAGGCAAAAGCCGCGGCGAAGGCGAAAGCCGAGGCCGAGGCGAAGGCGAAAGCCGCCGCCGAGGCGAAAGCCGCAGCCGAGGCGAAAGCCGAGGCGAAGGCGAAAGCCGAAGCCGAGGCGAAAGCCGCGGCTGAAGCGAAAGCCGCGGCTGAAGCGAAAGCCGCGGCTGAAGCGAAAGCCGCGGCCGCGGCGGCGAAAGCGAAAGCCAAGGCGGAAGCCGAGGCCGAGGCCCAGGCCAAGGCGAAAGCCGAGGCTGAGGCCGCCGAGGCCGAGGCCGCCAAGGCGGAGGCGGAGAAAGCGAAAGCGAAAGCGGAGACCGCCGGACCCGGACCGGGACCGGGACCCGGCGCGTCGCCGACGTCGCCGCCGTCGCCGTCGACGACGGAACTCCTCAAACTCATCCGCCGGCGCGAGCAGTCGCGCGACGCGCTCGAGGCGATGTTCGCGTCGCGGTCCGGCAGCGCGAACTCTGTGGGCGTGTTCGTCCGCTTCCGCGCGAAGCTCCCCGGGGCCAACGCGGCGAAGAACTACGAGTGCGGGCAGATATCCGCCGCGCGGTTCGATTACCCTCCCGGGGCGTGGCACGAGGAGTGGATTCTCGACGTCGACGCGGAGAATGAAAACGCGACGCACACGACGTATTTGAAACTGGTCTCGAACGCGCGATGCGAGCGCGACGAGGTGGAGCGGTGGTTGAAGAGGAATTACGACGGCGTCGCGAGCGAGGCGTTGATGGATTTGAAGCTGAAATCGCCCGCGCCGAAGCGCCCGAGGCACGCGTGAACGAACGGTAGTAGATTAACGAAGAACTTGCAAAGAATTCGGGATTCGAATCTGTTCGTCCGTCGACCAACGCTACGAGCTAACGTTCCTACTAAGGAACCGACTAAGCGGCCGCGCGCCGCGCCGCGTCGCGCCTCGCGAACGCGTGCGGCGCGCGCGTCACAGCTCCGACGCGGTCATCATCGGCGACAGCCCCAAACGCTGCTCCATCGTCGCCACTTTCCGCTGCATGGTCTTGATCACGTCCGCCTGCGACTGCACCGTCACGATGAGGTACGCGAATATCCCCATCGCGACGAGCATCCAGAGGTAGGACACGCACCCGAGGACGCCGGCGCCGCCGCCGGCCGCCTCGGAGTCCGTGTCCGTGTCCGAGTCTCGAAACCCGCCGTCGCGCTCGTCGAAGTCCGCGGAGTCGAACGTCCTGTCTTCGTCGTCGTCGAATTCGCCCTCGTTGTCCGATCCGACGTTCGCGTCCCTCGCGCGCGGGGACTCGCGCGCGCCGACGGGGGACTCCGGGGCGCTTCCGCGGCCGCGGTAGGACTCGTCGCGCTCCGCCATGCGTCGCGGTAGAGGGTGGTGCCCGGGTTCGCGCGTCGCGCCGTGGTTGCGCGCGGGCGTCTAGCTAGTGCGCGAAAGGGCGAAATCAAAAGGCGCGGTCGCAGAGTGCGCTGTTCTGTTCGACGACCTCGCGCTGACAGTGTCCGGACGGAGGGGGAGGGGCGTCGAGAGAGGAGAGAGGCTTTCGTCGCGCGCGTCGAGTCGCCGTTTCGTTCACTCGCCGTTCTCGTATCAAGTCGAGCTAAGTTTGCGACGCGTCGCGCGAGCTCGAGGCTATCTCCGTCGTTCTCTCGCGCGACGCGCCGCCCAGATGGGAGAAGGTAAACCTTCTCCCAAATAAAATTCATTCAATCCAACGTCGTCGTCGTCGCTCGCGGTATCGCCGCCGCGCCGCTTCTTCTGACCACAAAAAAAAACAAAACGCACGTTCCGCCGCCGTTTCGTTCCTCCTCCACCTCGTTCGCCACGCGCCGTCATCAGCGTCATGCTCACGGGTTAATCATCGCCTTAATCTCATCGTACATGATGAGCACGAGCGCGCCGCCGACGCCGCGGAGAACGTTGGAGAAGGCGCCCTTGAAAAACGCGCCGGCGCCCTCGTTGGAGTAAATCTTCACGAACGCGTCGATGGTGCCGTTGTAGAGCTTCTTGCCGCCGGACGTCATCATGAGACGACGACGGACGGTGTCGAAAGGGTACGAGAGGACGCCCGCGGCGTTCGTCGCGACCTGCGCGACGACGAATTTCGCGACGATGGACGAGTCCTTGGTGAGGAGCGCGCCCTTACCCGTGTCGTACAGACCAAAGTACGACCCGCGGTACACGATGATACCCTGCACGGACACGCCGAAGCCTTGGTACAGCGACATCGGGCCGGACTTCGCGGCCACCTTCGTGAGGCAGTCGACGAGCCCGGTGAACTCGCGGCCTTTGCCGGAGCCGACGTCCGCGGCGAGGCGCGTACGCGCGAAATCGAGCGGGTACACGATGAGAAGAGACCCCGCGCCGGCCATGCCGCCGGACGCCATGTTCACGCCGAAGAACGGCCAGAAGTCCGTCTTCGGGTTGTACGTCGGGAACAAATCCTTGATCGTGTCCTTGAACGCGAAGTTGAACGCCTGGGTGGGGAAGTAGCGGACGATGTTCGCCATGTTCCCGCGCCAGAACGACCCGAAGCCCTGCTCCGCGGAGACGCGCGTGAAGCAGTTGACGATGCCGGTGTAACGCGCCACCTCGCCGGACATGATCTGTGGGTGCGGGGGGGGAGAAGATGCGCGTCAGCGACCGAAGCGCGTTCACGTGAGCGAGCGGGAGTACGAGGCGGTGAAAAAAACGGAAACGGTCGGGGAGAGAGCGTTCTACGCGGACCCCGACGAAGGACGGACGGAGGACAAAATATCCGCGCGTCGCCTCCGTATTGTTCGTTCTCGCGGTTCGAAAAAAGACGGCGCGATCGATCGGGGCCTCGAAGCGTCGCGCACCTTGGGGTTCGCGTCCTGGGTCTGGATGAGGAGCTTGACGCGCTCGATGGGCGCGGTCGCGGTCTTCGCGATGGAGCCGGAGACGCCACCGATCTGCGAGGGGGAGCGTGGGAAGGGGAGAGACGCGTCGGCGACGGCGATCGCGGCGCGGGCGATCACGTGCCCCCTGGATGGGTTCACGCGCGGCGGAGAGAACATAAAATAAAATGCCGATCGCACGCGCTTCTCCGGAGAAGCGCCCGTCTCGGCGTCCGCGCGCGCGCGCGCGTAGGCGCGCGCGCGTCCGCCGCCGCGGAGACGCTCCCCGGTTCAAAATCGCGCGGCATCGAGCGCGGAGGACGCGAGACGCACCGCGAGGTCGGTCGCGAACGCGACGGCGCTGAATTCCTTCTTCGCGTTCGCCTGGAACCCGGAGACGACGCTCGAGGTGAACGTCGTGGGCGCGGGCGCGACGGACGGCGCGGTCGCCGCGCCGGCCGCGAAGCCGCCCATGGTCGCCTTGTAGAAGCTGAGGGGGAGAGACATCTTAAACGACGCTCGACACGAGACGTGCGTCTGCTCTACGGGAAGTGAGGAGCGTCCGACCGACGTGCGATCGCGCAGCCTCTTTCCGCACGCCGCGTCTGGAAGCGGAGAGCCACTCGGTGCCGCGGAGAGAAGATCTTTGTGAAACTACTCATACTCTGACTGTTCGCTCGTGCGACGCCGAGTGCGTACACTACTGTACTTCGCGGCACTCGGTGTGCCCAGCCCGAATGGCCGCGACACGGGAGACGATGGGTCGCGTGCCTACTCGTACTCGTCGCGCGCGCGCGATGCCGTCGCTCGCGGCGCTCGCGGCGCTGAGGCGCTGCGGCGGCGCGCGCGCGCGCGCCGCGTTCTCGCGCGGCTCGCGCGCCGCCGCGTCGTCGTCGTCCTCGTCCTCGCGTCGCGACGACGACGACGACCGTCGCGCCGCGCGCGCCTCGCGCGCGGATCGCCCCTGGACGTCGTCGTCGTCGTCGTCCTCCATCGGCGCGTCCCTGCGCGCGATCGCCCTCGCGCGCGCGGACGCGGTCGCGGTGGCGTCGCCCACCTCCCCGGACGTGACGTACGGCGCGCTGCTCGCGCACGCGTCGAAGCTCGCGCGCGCGATGCGCCGCGCCGCGCGAGGAGGAGGAGGAGGAGGAGGAGACGGCGCGGACGACGACGACGACGACGCGACCATCCTCCGCGGCGCGCGCGTCGGGATCGTCGCGCGCCCGGGACCGGGGTACGTCTCCGCGATGCACGCGACGTGGATGAACGGCGCGATCGCGGTCCCGCTCGCGACGTCGCA
>MDSW01096273.1_pt1 | contig 17041 bp, 18 predicted proteins | sample 811171 | NCBI WGS metagenome assembly MDSW01 (sample SAMN05326641, study PRJNA326480) | marine metagenome | isolation source: seawater | place: Atlantic Ocean: North West | collected 2012
GCGAATTCTACTAGGTGTCGCTTCTGATTCCAAAGCGACTCCAAACCCCTTTCGGCTTTGGCCTTGTCTTCGTCGGTCTTAGCCGCCGCACTTCGGACAATCTTGTCTTCGATGCGTAGGTTAACTTTGAACAGTTCTAGTTTGACGTTTTGTTTTGTGATTGTCTTAACCATTTTGTTTTCTCCAAAAAGTTTATTAAGAGGGGCATCCAACTACGCAGCGACTTCGCTACGTAATTGGTCTTCGACTTCCCAACTCACAACGTCCTCACCGCCGAGGGTGATTTCGTCAAATGTGACACGGGTGTCGTTCACATAACGACCACCACCAGCACCGACTTGAATGTCGGTTTCAACTGTGGCGACATACTCCACAGTTTCAAGTTCGTTGGCGAGCCAAACACTAGCGACGCCGTTGACTGTTTTAGTTTCTGTAATCATTTGTTTTCTCCTAAAAAACGTTTAATTGTTATATGTATATTATTGTCTATGGTTGTGACACATTAGGTCACTGTGCCCGATTATTTTTTATTTTTTCCTAAATTCTTTACTCATAGCCAAGTATCCCGTATTTTCGTGGCACTTTAAGAATGCGTCCATTCTTTCGTCTATGCCTTCCCAACCGTAACGGTCGCTTAATGCATTAATCCACTCCCAACACTGACAATTGCTTTCGCCATCATAGCCTAGCGCCAATGAGATTCGGGTCATTGTGTCTTTAATGTATGTCGGTGATTCTGTGTTTAACTGTGACATTTTGTTTTCCTTTTAATAACGTTGTCTCTTATGCTTTCTATTATAATCATCGGCACGATAAAGTCAAGCACATTAGCAAAAAAACTTTATTTTGTGACATTCATTTGAGCCTATAAAAATAGGCATTTGAGAATGTTTTTAGTTTATTTTGTTTTTCTTTCGATTTTGTTTTTCTGCCCATGCCATAGAATAGACAAAGCCAATAAAGATAGTAGCGGCGATTATCATCATATCTTCAGGAGTGTGCATTGTGTTCTTCCTTATGTGTTGTTTAGTTGTTTAGTGAACTATTAAAACATAACACCTATATTCAGCCATGACGGATAATTCTAGAAAATAAAGAAAATAATTGTTGATAGTATACTATTGAGACTATGTCTCATCATGGCCACGGGTACTAATTTGTTTAAGTCGCATGGTAGTCTTTTTTTTCTTTTTTGGGCGGGTGGTTCATTCACAGTACAGCCCTTGCAAAGCAAAAGTATTAGCTAAACCTTACTGCTAAGGCCTATTACTTAGCCAATCCACCAACATCTTACTCAGAAACGGCCCGAAGAATATAATAAAAAGGATCACAACGATCCAAAAGAAATCAAACCAATCGACTACATCTGGCCGATGCACCTCGCCCCAACGATCTCTTACTTTGTTGTCCTCTGTTTTTGGAGGCTCATACGGGTTACGCATCTAGCGCCCGTCTATTCCCCGCCTTTTGCATTGCCATCTCAGGATGTATACCCTTTTTAAGCCGATTATAAAATGCGGCATATGATACTTCACATCTCTCGTCGTCCACCCACTCGGATATGTTCTTCTCCTCGCCGAATGCCTCTATCTTGACATTGGACTTCATATTATTCGCATTTTCTTTGGGAGTGAGCTCTCTGAGGTTATCTCGGGTATTATTAAGACGATCTTTGTCGATATGGTCAACAAACACATACGGATTGGTAGTTCCGAGAACCATCCTGTGCATAGACCTGTGGCTTCCTTTTATTTTACTAACGGCATACCCATTCTTGTTCATATGCCAGCTATGCGCACTGAGGTATGGATAATCTTCTGGACTAACTTTAGCAGCCTTACCAGCTCCTCTTATGCCACTTAAAGGTATTTCTACATACCTCTCTTCTTCTCTCTTAGACATTTTCCACTTCCCTTAGTCTTTTTTATGTTTTGCTTGTATCTTGACTTACGTACTTGGTCTATTGTGACTCTGTCCTTCTCTCCGATGCTGTATCTTATCCTTGTAAGCTCGTCAGCCATCATGCTGTCTGAATAAATTCCAGACATCTTCTTAATGAAGTCGTGTTCGTTGTCACTTAGTTTCCGTACCATATTTTCTGCTCCAAGTGTATAATACATTAGCCATAGCGTTTTACACAACAATAAGGTAATACAATGAAGAAGATAGAAACTAGATTGACCGCTAAAGCGAGCCTTGATCTAGAGAGGCAGGTAGAAGAAGAATTAAATGTACCTGACCCTGAAGAAGAAAAGGCAGAAGCTTTATTCAAAGATGAAGATACCGAAGGGAATGACGGAGCAACAAGTTCTTGAAATAATCGAGAGAGTTGCCTCTAGATACGCCCACAAGTTCAGATTCGGCTACTATACTGCCGAAGACATCAAGCAAGAAGCTATAATCATCGGAATGGAAGCTTTGAATAGATATGACGAAGCTCGCCCATTAGAAAACTTTTTAGCCGTACATATAAAAAATAGGCTTAATAACTTTAAGCGCGATAAATATTACCGGCAAACCAAAAAAGAAAACGATGAACGCACACAAATGCTTAACAATAGCAAGAAGTTCCTAATGGAACCTCTTGATATTGATTATATTCGTGACGAAGAAGAAGATAACATGAAAGTCTTCTTTGACGAAGTTGATCTCATTACTGTAAATGAGATGCTTGAACTCATCGACGAAGAATTAGATATATCTCTACGTGCAGATTATCTAAGAATAAGAGATGATGTGTATGTACCCAAACAAAAGCGGGAAGAAATATTTGCCCGCATAAAAGATATTCTCAAAGAAGGAGGATATGACTATGAAGAAGGGTAGATTTTCTAAATCCGAGCAGGCATTTATAAAAGAAAACTTTGAAAAGCTCTCAGTACAACAAATAGCCACTGAGTTAGATAGAGATCCTGACAGTATAGGTTCTTATATTATAAAAACTCATGGTGCTATATCTGACAAAGACATATATGATCTCAAGAAGCGCCCGTTTTGGAGAGATCTAACACAACAATTCTCTGAAGAAGAGCTTGAGACTGTTATTTATCACTGGCAGAGAATTATCAGTCAATTCCGTGATGATGTTTTACCAACGGAAGAATTACAAGTTCTTGACGCCGTGAAGCTTGAAGTACTCATGAATCGCGCTCTCAAACAACAGCAGATAAATATGAACGATATCTCAATGTATGAGCAGATGATTACTGACGAAAAAGGAAAACCCATTGAAGATCAGGACAGAGACTACCTGTTTAACCTAGAAAGACAGATAGCAGTCGCTAGAGCCGCGTTTGACAGCCTGTCGCGCGATTACAGAGACTTACAAACCAAAAAGGGCTCAATGCTCAAGGATTTAAAAGCCACCAGAGAACAGCGTATAAAACGCCTAGAGGATTCCAAGCAAACGTTCATTGGATGGGTAAGAAACCTCATGTCTAATAGCGAGGTTCGGCAAGAACTCGGCATGAAGATGGAAAAAATGAGGATGGCTATGGCTAATGAAAAAGCTAGAATGTCAGAATACCATACATACGAAGACAATATGGTAGATCAACCTTTTTTAACACCGGATACTGTTAAGGACAACGATTAATGAAAACCGCTCTCATATATGGAGCCACAGGACAAGACGGTTCCTACTTATGTGAATTCCTATTAGAGAAAGACTATAAGGTTATAGCTGTCTCTCGTAGAACCTCATTTGATAACACAACCCGACTGAATCACTTACTATTGTACAACCAAAGCCTCATATTGGAGCGTGGTGATGTAACTGATTCCGGCAGCATCTATAGGCTTTTGAACAAGTATAAGCCCCAAGAAGTGTATAATCTTGCAGCACAGTCACAAGTTTGGACTTCCTTTGAGCAACCTCAGTTGACATGGGATGTAACGGCGAATGGCTGCATGAATATATTGGAAGTTATCAGGAACATGCCAGAAGCAGACAGGCCTAAGTTTTATCAGGCTTCTTCTTCTGAAATGTTTGGAGATTCATATAATGCATTCAACCGACAAGACGAGGAGACGAGGTTTAATCCGCAATCTCCATACGCTATTGCTAAGTTGTCTGCTCACCATTCAGTTGCCCTTTACCGCCAGTCTTATGGTTTATTTGCCTGTGGTGGCATTCTTTTTAACCATGAGTCAGAAAGAAGAGGCGAGCATTTCGTTTCTCGTAAAATAACAAGGTGGATTGGCGATTTTGTTTGGTGGTGTGAAAAACAAGGACTAGATCCAAGTCGCGCGCATTTTGATTTGGATTTTGAAGACGAAGACTATATCCATAGTAATCGTGAGGAGTTTCCTAAGTTAAAGCTGGGGAATCTCAAGGCAAAGCGGGATTGGGGACATGCGGAAGATTATGTACGGGCCATGTGGCTTATGCTACAGCATGAAGAACCAGATGATTTTGTTATCGCTACAGGCGCAACACATGAGATCACTGATTTTCTTGAAGAAGCATTTAGTTGCATTGGCTTGGATCAGTATCAGAAATTTATACGCATAGACTCGGATCTGTTTCGCCCTTCGGAGGTTCCTTATTTGCGAGGAAGTGCAAATAAGGCGAAGACGCAGCTTGGCTGGATGCCAAGCATTTCGTTTGAAGAACTAGTAAGCAGAATGGTCGAACATGACATCATACGAAGTCGTGGTGGATGTCTCCAAGGTAGTTCACCTAGCTAGGAGGCATGGGATACCATGCAAAAAATCTAAATTTAGATCTTTTGAAGTTCAGGCTAATGACCCTGATGAAGTTTGTTATCTAGTTATAACTAAACTATGGTTTGAATTGACTAAAGAAGCATTTGTGAGCGCGCCGGAAAAGGTGGTCGAAAACTTACGTTCTAATGACGACCTATACAATAAATTCATGCAGAGAGTGAAGGTGATAAAAATTAAAAAATCTTGATAAACAAGGCAGGACACATAAAAGGCTTACATATGAGAAACCAAAATGAAGAAAATACTTTTATTCGGTGTCCTAAATATCATCGCATTAAGCACATTTATTTATTATACCCATAAGAAAATTACAGTGATTGAGTCTAACCAAGACAAAATCGCCAAGCGTATAGAAGAGCAAATTGCTGAAGACATGAGATGGAGAACATATTCTTCTCAGTTCTTCCAAACTTTCTTTTCTTTTCAACAAGAGTTACTTAAACAAGTAATGCAAAGGAACACAGCCTCAGATGAAGAGGAACTATCAGGACCCCGTTTACAAACGGTGGAGACAAGAAATCTACCGGAGAGACCGGTTCAAATGCCAGATGCCGACAGCTAATGGTAAATGCGGGTCTACTAGACAAATACAGGCCCACCATATAAAGACTTGGGCAAATGCTAGTTATCTACGTTACGATGTAGATAACGGCATAACCCTTTGTCGTCATTGTCATGAAAGAGTGACAGGACATGAAAACCACTACGAACAAATATTTAGTGAGATTGTAAGAAATAAGAAATGAGCGGGTCTTATACCATCATACAAGACTCCAGAGAAAAGAACGGCTGGACCTTTGCTTCTTACGAGAAATGCAAAGAACTAAAAACAAGAACTTTATGTACAGGTGACTACACCGCTAGAGGTTTAGAAAAATATCTAGCGATAGAAAGAAAAGCTAGCACCGGAGAACTAAACTTAAATCTTGGCAAAAAAAGAAAAGCTTTTGAGGCTGAGATGAAGAGATTATCTAAGTTTAGATTTAAGTACATTATATGCGAGTTCTCAATTGAGGATTTAATGAAGTTTCCTGAGAATTCTGGCATACCTAAGAAACAGTGGCAGTTCACACGCATGAATGGAAAGTTCATGCTTAAGAAGTTATACGAATACCAAGATCTATACGACATCCCTACCATATTTTGTGGGGACAGACTTGCCGCAGAGGAAAGAGCGATAAGGATATTCGACGAAGTTTCGGAGATGCTATTACGTGGATCAAACTAAAAGAATTGAAGAAGTAATCGAAGAAGCTTGGTTGAACATCGACGTTGATGAGACAAAGCTAATCAATCCTTTTTCTATAGACGCAGATGTTCCGTTCGAGACAAAACTAACTTGGCTTATGTCTCAACCAGAGTATTTCTCTTTTGTAGCCAAGGAGCTCTTAAATATAGAGATACTTCCACTACAGGCATTAATGCTTGAGGAAATGTGGAATCGGAAGTTTCCTATGTTAATAGCCTCTCGTGGTTTTGGTAAATCTTTTATACTCTCTCTTTACTCAATACTTCGCGCATTGCTAATGCCGGGTAGAAGAATAGTTGTTGTTGGTGCTGCCTTTAGACAATCTAAAGTTCTCTTTGAATACATGAGTACGATGTGGAGGAATGCCGCTCTACTCAGAGACATAGTTGGAACGACAGGAGGCCCAAGAAGTCAGGTAGATATGTGTCGTCTTACAATAGGCGAAAGCACAATCACATGTTTGCCGCTTGGCGATGGTAGTAAAATTCGTGGTCAAAGAGCCAACGATATTATTGCCGACGAGTTTGCATCTATACCTCGTGACATATTTGAAAATGTTGTTGCTGGTTTTGCTGCTGTTAGCGCGTCTCCTGTAGAAAATGTAAAGCTAGAAGCCGCAAAGAAGAAAGCCATAGAGCTTGGTACTGAGTTTACTGTAGAAGAAAAGAAGACTACTAAGACAAACCAAATCATATTGTCTGGTACTGCCTTTTATGACTTTAATCATTTTGCCGATTACTGGAAAAGATATAAAAGCATAATTGAGAGTAAGGGCGAAGAAAAGAAACTTAGAGAAGTATTTAAGGGCGAAGTACCTTCTGATTTTAACTGGAAAGACTATAGTGTAATCAGAGTTCCTTTTGAATTGTTACCTCATGGATTTATGGACGCTGGGCAAGTGGCAAGGTCTAAGGCAACAGTTCACTCTGGTATTTACCAGATGGAATACGGAGCTTGCTTTACTACAGACAGTCAGGGATTTTTCAAAAGGTCTTTGATAGAAAGCTGTGTAGTATCTCCAAATAATGTCATAGATTTAAGAAGTGGTCAGGTCAACTTTCAGCCAATGATACGAGGCAATCCTCAAGCTAAGTATATATATGGTGTTGACCCAGCTTCCGAAGTTGACAACTTTAGCATTGTTGTTTTAGAGGTGCATGAAGACCACAGAAGAGTTGTGTATTGCTGGACAACAAACAGACAGCAGCACAAAGAAGAGCTAAAGGCAAAACTAGCAGACGAGGATGATTTCTATTCATACTGCGCTAGAAAAATTAGAGATCTTATGAGAACCTTCCCTTGTGAGCATATAGCCATGGATGCTCAGGGTGGAGGTATTGCTGTGATGGAAGCACTTCATGACAAAGACAAGATTAGAGAAAACGAAGTAGCTATCTGGCCGATTATCGAAGAAGGAAAAGAAAAAGACACAGATGGAAATCCCGGATCGCATATCCTAGAAATGTGCCAATTTGCAAAGTATGATTGGCTCGCAGAAGCTAATCATGGACTTAGGAAAGACTTTGAAGACAAAGCTTTACTATTCCCATATTTTGACGCGGCGACCATAGGCCTAGCAATCTCTGACGACAAACTAAGAGGAAGAAAATACGATACTCTAGAAGATTGCGTGATGGAAATAGAAGAGTTGAAGAATGAGCTTTCTATGATAGTAGTCACGCAGACAAACTCTGGTCGTGAAAGATGGGACACTCCTGAAGTGAAACTTCCGGGCGGTAGAAAAAATAGAATTCGTAAAGACCGTTATTCATCTTTAATAATGGCAAACATGGCCGCTAGGAGTAGACAAAGGGCTCCAGCTCCAGTAAATTATGAGACATATGGCGGATTTGCCAATACAGAAAGTAAGTCGGATTCGGGTCCTGAATATATGGGTCCTGCTTGGTTTACCGAAGGAATGAAAGATGTTTATTAATTTGGTGTATAATCAATTAGATTAATTTATACATCATTCAAATTGCAATCTGATTGGGGCCAAAATGCCAGAAGACAACATCCCAGAACAACAAAAAGCAAACGGCTTCGTTACTTGGACAGACGAGCAGGGTATGCAAGATGCCCTCGATCAGACCTATGACAATGTAGACCATTATGATGGTGTGCAAAAAGCAGTTGCTTATAGCGGTGTATCTGGTCGTCGTTCTTTTATTGATATTGAGCCAAACAGATCTGTAAGGGTTGGCTTTGACCGTAGTGATTACAACAGATTTCGCCCTACGGAAACTGTACCAAAAGAGCAGAAGAATGCAATTCGTATGTGCATGGCTGCTTATGACAAGGTTGGTATCATCAGAAATGTTGTTGACCTTATGTCTGACTTTGCTTGTCAGGGCATTTCTATTGTCCACCCAAATAAAAGAATAGAGAAGTTTTACAACAAATGGTTCTCAAAAATAAATGGTAAAGAAAGAGCTGAAAGATTTCTAAACCTTTTTTACAGAACCGGAAATGTAGTAGTAAAAAGAAGAACTGCTAAATTAAGCAAACAAGCAGAGCAAGACCTAATGAAATCTGCCGGACAGGTAGATACAAAAATCCGTAGAAGAAAAGTAAACCAAAGAGAGATACCTTGGGGATATGACTTTCTAAACCCTCTATCTATAGAAGTAGAAGGCGGACAGCTAGCTAGATTTGTAGGAGAGCCTCGTCTCGTATTGAAGATATCAAAATCAATTACGAAGATGACACAAAATCGAAGATACTCTACTAGCTTAGTTTCTCAGTTGCCGCCAGATATATTAAAGGCCATAAACAACGGTGACAACACAGTACCTTTAGATCCTGAAAAAGTCTCTGTCCATTATTATAAAAAGGATGACTGGTTGGTTTGGGCGAATCCAATGATTTACTCAATCCTAGATGATATCATCATGCTAGAAAAAATGAAGCTAGCTGATGTCGCTGCTCTAGATGGCGCTATATCTAATGTCCGGCTTTGGAGTCTTGGTGATATAGATAACAAAATCTTGCCTACAAAAAATGCGATCAATAAGCTAAGAAATATTTTAGCTAGTAATGTTGGCGGCGGTACTATGGATTTGGTATGGGGTCCTGAATTAAGTTTTACAGAGTCAAGCACTCAAGTATATAGATTCTTAGGAAAAGAAAAATACGAACCAGTCCTTACCAATATTTATGCTGGACTTGGTATACCTCCTACTCTTACTGGGCTCGCTAGTAATGGTGGAGGTTTCACTAATAACTTTATTAGTTTGAAAACTCTTGTAGAAAGATTAGAGTACGGAAGATCGGCTCTTATTAATTGGATGAATGAAGAGCTTGAAGTCATACGAAAAGCCATGGGCTTTAGACTCCCTCCGCAAATTCATTTTGACCAAATGATACTTTCTGATGAGTCGGCAGAGAAAAATCTGCTAATTCAACTCGCTGATAGAGACATTATTAGCGGCGAAACATTACTAGAAAGATTTGGAGAGATTCCGTCAATCGAAAAAATAAGAATAAGAAGAGAAGTAAAAGACAGAGATGGAGATTCACTTACTCCTCCCAAGGCAAGTCCGTACCACAACCCTCAACACAAAGAAGATGTGGCAAAGCTTTCTATTAATAAAGATATTCTTGACAACGAAGAATATTTAGAAAGCATCGGACTTCCGCCGAAGGACGAGGAAGTAGAGGTTGATACTGAGAAAGAAGGTCAGCCACAAGAGAAGCAACAGCAAGAGAAAGAGTTTGATCCTGTAGGAAGGCCTGAAGATGGTCGTCCTAAAAATGCTAAAGATAAGCAGAAAAGAAAACAGAAGATTGTTAATCCTCGTTCTGGGCCTCCAACATCTAGTAATGATAAAAGGTCTGACATAAATTCTGTGGACTATATATCTGTCAATGACTTAGTTTGGGCTTCGGAAGCTCAGAAGAAGATCTCTGAGATAATTAACCCAGCAGTCCTTGCATCATTAGACAAAAAGAACTTAAGAAGTCTTACAAAGAAAGAAGTCAAAGACTTAGAGAACTTGAAGTTCAATGTTCTTTGCGCGATGGATAGCGGACAAGATGTTACCGCAGAGACCGTCAATCATGCACTTAAGTTTTCAAAACCAGACATGAATAGTTATAATTCAACCTTAGCTTCTTTGGTGGATGGTTTTGTCGAATCCAATTCTAGACAGCCAACCATTGATGAATTTAGGAGCATTAGAGTTTCTGCATACGTGGCTACTAAAAACTAAACCCTCATTTTAAGCACGATTAAAAAAAAGAAGTGTATACTAAAATGAGGTGATACGATGAATATACCTATTTACAAAGATGAAATTGAAGCAGGGATCGCCGAGCAAGTAAAAGCCTCCGCTAGCATAGCTTTTCTTTCCCAGCTTAATGGCATTGAGCCAAACCAAATAGACCTTGATAATGCTAAGAAAATTGTCAAGGCTAGCGAGTTATTCGCACAGGCTGAAAGTAATCAAGATCAGATTGATCTTTATTATATTAATTCAGTCCTCGTTTCTACAGGTTGGAATAGAAACGACGACGTCTTTGAAAAAGAACAAACTTGGGCAGCTAGAAATACACCTGAAGACAAGCCCTTCAATCTTATGCACAATGAAAAAGAAATCATTGGGCACATTACTGGAAGCACCGTAATCGACAAGCAAGGCAAAGACCTTACTTTAGAAGAGATGTATCCAGAAGAGGACTTTGATATCGTAACAAGTGCTGTTATCTATAAAAGCTGGACAGATCCAGAAACTAGAGAACGCATTAACGAAATCATTTCTGAGATCGAGGCAGGAGAATGGTTTGTTTCCATGGAATGCTTGTTTAATGACTTTGATTATGCCGTGTCTCGTGAAGACGATCCCGGCTTCAACAAAGTTATTGCAAGAGATGAAGAATCCGCTTTTTTAACTAAACATCTTAGAGCGTATGGAGGAACTGGAGAATATAAAGGACACAAATTAGGAAGAATGTTAAGGAATATTTCTTTTTCTGGAAAGGGTCTTGTAAGAAAGCCTGCTAACCCTCGCAGTGTTATTCTAAATACAAAACCTTTTCTATCCACTGAAAAAGTTCAAGCTACTGTATATTTTACGGAGACTAATAATATGTCTGAAAATGTATTTGAAGCTCAGATCGAGGAGCTTAAGTCACAGCTATCTGAGGCTAAAGCTAATGAAGCTGCTCTAAGAGATGAGGTTTCTAAACAGAAAGACGAAGAAATTCGTGCTAAAGTAGAAGCTTTTGAAGCAACTATTGCCGAAAAAGAAGAAGCAATTACTGAAGCCGAAGCTAAGGTTCAAGAAACTGAAGCTAAGGTGCAAGAGTTGGAAACAACTTTAGCGGAAACCCAAGAGAAGCTCGACGAAGCTGTTGCCGCTGTGGAAGCACAGAAAGCAGAAGCTAAGTTAGCTGCTCGCAAAGCCGCTCTTATTGAAGTCGGTGTATCTGAAGAAGAAGTCGAAGAAACTTTGGCTACTTTTGCAGAAGCATCAGATGAAATGTTTGAGCAAATCCTAGCTTTCCGATCCGAAGCTAAACCTGCTCCACCAACAATGCCTAAAGGCAAGGTTGACGAGAAGGAAGAAGAAGACGAGATGAAAGCTAAGTCCAAGCCAGAAGAAAAGGCTAAATCAAAGCCTGTTAAAGCTGGTGAAGACGAAGAAGAAGTTGCTGAAGAAGAAGTAGATGAAGCTGAAGCCGGTGAAGAAGTCCTTGAAGACTTCGAGGAAGAAGCAGAAGCTACTCTTGCAGATGCTGGTGATGATGTCGTTGAAGAAATGAAATCTGTCGCTAGTGAATGGTTAGAAGAAAATGTTCTTCGCTCAACTTCCAACATTAAGTAATTGTTTCCAATAACTAAGGAGTAATTGAAATGGCTTTAAAAGCTGATAGAAATGAACTCGATGTAGATATCTCCTTCTTCTATGACGAAGGTACAGCTACTCGTGGTGGTATCGTAATCCTCGATACTGTTGGTTCTGGAGCTGCTATGGACCAGTCGCAAGCTAAAGTTAAATATGCTTTGGCGACGGTTAATAGCGTCCCAGTTGGTGTTCTTCTGAATGATGTTGTTAACATTGACCTTACTCGTCAACATATTAACTGGCACAAAGATGAAGTTCAAAAGGGTAACAAAGTTGCAATTCTTAAGAAGGGCACGATTGTTACTAATATGATTTCGACTGAGTTGTATGGTACTACACCTACCGCAGGTCAAGTGGCTTATGTAAGCTCAGGTAATGCTGGATACTTCAGCAACATTGCTACCCACGATGCCGGTGATGATGAAGCACTAGCTGTTGGTCGATTTATGTCAACGGTAGATGAAGACGGTTATGCAAAAATCGAAATCAATCTGCCTAACCACGGTTAATTTTAGATTCCTATAAGGAGATAACTATAATGAGTATGACTCGCCCTGATGATAAGTTTATCGACCTTGTGAAACGCTCTGGTAGCGTTGACAGAGTCGAAGCGTTGGATGCGCAGCGCGAATTAGCCGTCGCCTTGGAGCAGCCGCTCCGAAAAGGTGTTTTGGTTGGTGACGTTCTCGGCGGTATCTTTGAAAAGATGCCAATGGAACCCGGTGCTGCTGCTGAATTTCCACTAGATTTGCTTTCTCCCGGTACTGAGAGTGAGCATGTTGCCTACACTAATCCCGGCCACGGAAGAATTCCTGAACGTGCTGTCGAAGGTGATTACGTCATGGTTCCAACCTACACGGTTGCTTCCTCGATTGATTACCTACTTCGCTACGCTCGCGAAGCCCGTTGGGATGTTGTAGGTCGCGCAATGCAAGTTCTGGAAGCTGGTTTCACTAAGAAAATGAACGACGACGGATGGCACACATTGTTGGCCGCTGGCGTAGATAGAAATATCTTGGTTTATGATGGTGATGCAGCTAACGGACAGTTTACAAAGAGACTTATCTCTCTGTTGAAAACTGTTATGCGTCGCAATGCTGGTGGTAACACTGGTTCTATTAGTCGTGGTGCCATGACTGATTTGTACTGTAGCCCTGAAGCTATTGAAGATATCCGTAACTGGGGTATCGACCAAGTTGACGAAGTAACTCGTCGCGAGATTTACAATTCTAGCGATGATGGTGCTCCTCTTACTCGTGTATTTGGTGTAAACCTGCACGATATTGATGAGCTTGGCGAAGGCCAAGAATACCAGTTGTTCTACAGCAACCAACTTGGTGGTAGTCTCAACGGTTCTGACCCTGAGTTGGTAGTAGGTTTGGACCTTTCCGCAAATGATAGCTTTATTATGCCTATCAAGCAGGAAGTTCAAGTTTACGAAGATGCCTCTCTGCATCGTCAGCAACGCGCTGGCTTCTACGGTTGGGCTGAGATTGGATTCGCTGTTCTTGATAACAGACGAGTTCTTCTTGGTTCCTTCTAAGTTAGAAGTAACGTTTATAAAAGCCGCCTGCGATTCATTTCGTGGGCGGTTTTTTTTGTATGGTGTATAATAAGATAGAATATTCTGTCTAAAAGACTTCTATATATAGAGGAGCAAAAATATGTCGGCAATGTCAAATTACCTTGAAGGTAAGTTGCTAGATCATCTTTTTAGAGATGATACATACTCAAAACCATCGAACATTTATGTTGGGCTAGTAAAATACTATGTGGCCGGAACCTTAGAGGCTGGCACCCTGACTCAAGAACTCTCTGGTGGTAGTTATGCTAGAGTAGCTCATGGCCCAGACAATGATAATTGGGAAACTGTTGGAGCTGCTGGTGCTACTCAAAATATGGGTAGTATATCTTTCCCTACTGCTAGCAGTGACTGGGGAATGGTTTCTGGTGTGATTGTTACAGACGCTGCTAGTGCCGGAAATGTATTACTGCACGGAGCTCTCACGACTCCAAGAGACGTTAGAAATGGCGATCAATTTATTTTTGCTAGTGGCGACTTAGATATTACATTTGCATAGTCTCCACGATTCCAATAATGGGGATGTAAAATGGCACTTGTAATAGCCGACAGAGTAAAAGAGACCACGACCACTACAGGCACTGGCAATCTTAATCTTGCTGGTGCTGCTAGTGGTTTTCAGTCGTTTGTTTCTGGTATTGGTGATACCAATACTGTATATTATGCCTTGATAGATGCTAATGGTGCGTGGGAAGTTGGTCTTGGGACTGTTTCTGATGGTGACCCAGACACTCTATCCAGACCTGATAACGCTAGTGTCATTGCTAGTAGCAATAGCAATAATAGAATTAACCTCTCTTCAGGCACGCATACAGTTTTTGCAACTTACCCTGCTGGAAAAGCTGTATACCTAGATGCTAGTGGAAATCTTTCTTATACTGTCGATATTAGCTCTGATACCAATCTTGCTGCTGGTACTGGTATAACTCTCACAGGAGACACTCTTTCTACCAACGACAGCGAAATTGATCATGATAGTCTTAGTGGTTTTGTAGCTAATGAGCATATTGATTGGACGACTGATCAAGGCTCTACAAATATTCACTCAGGTAACTATACAGACACCAATACAATGGGTAGCGGTTTTGTATTAGAGGATGGCGATGGTACTGAAGTAACAATAACTGAAAACAAAGAAGTTAAATTTGTTGAAGGTGCTGGTATAGATATTGATTGGACTGATACCAGCGATGGTTCAGACGCTGATCCTTATGATTTAACTTTTACTGTAACAGGACTTACTACAACTGAAATTGCTGCGGCGACCCTTGTTACAGAAGCAGACGACATAGCAGATAATGATAACGATACAACAATTCCAACTTCTGCTGCGGTAAAAGACTACGCTGATCATTCAGAAAGTATTCTTAAATGTATAAACGCTAGTGGCTCAACTCTCAATGCGGGCGAATGTGTTTATCTTTCTGGCCACAGCGGAACGCAAATACAGGTAGATTTAGCAGATAATAGTGACTCGGCTAAGATGCCAGCTATAGGTATAGTTAAGACTTCCGCTGCAAATAATGCGGCAGTAGATATTGTCACGCATGGAAAACTTTTGGATCTTGATACATCTACACCCGCATACTCTGTCGGAGATGAACTATATGTTAATTCCACTGGAGGTCTTACAACTACATTTCCCGCAGGAGAATCCGGCTTAATACAAAAGATAGCAAAGGTTGTAAGAGTTCACGCTAGTAGTGGTGAAATATACATTATGGGTGCAGGAAGAACTAATGCTGTACCTAACTTGAATTCAGCTAAAATATTCTTAGGAAACTCTAGCAATAAGGCGGTAGCAGCTGCTATAAGCGGCGATATTTCTATTAGCAATACTGGTGCTGTAACTATATCTAATGATACTATAGGAATAGCTCAGCTAGATTCGATGGGGAGAGGTAAGCTATTTGTTGGAGATGCTAGCGGCGATCCTTCGTTATTAGCCGTGGGAAGTGCTAATACTGTTTTACAATCTGACGGATCAGATGCTACTTGGGGATCAGTTTCTAACGCTATGTTAGCAAACTCCGCTATCACTGTAGCTGCGGGCTCAGACAGTACTGCTATATCGCTTGGCGAAACCATAACGTTTGCGGGTACTACTAATGAAGTTGAAGTAAGTGAATCTTCGGGGACAGTCACTATTGGTCTTCCAAATAACGTGACTATTGCTGGAAATCTCACTGTTAATGGTACTACAACAACTGTTAACTCAACCACACTTAGTGTTGCAGACCCATTAATTATATTAGCCAATGGAAATGACACAACCGATAGTGTTGATATCGGTTTCTATGGTCTCTACGACACTTCTGGCAGTCAAGATCTTTATGCAGGACTATTTAGAGATGCCAACGACTCTGGTAAGTTTAAGCTCTTTAAAGATTTACAAGCCGCGCCAACGACAACTGTCAACACTTCAGGAACAGGTTACGCCGTAGCTACTCTTGTTGCTAATATAGAAGGGGATGTTACTGGAGACCTGACAGGAAATGCTGACACCGTAACAACCAACGCGAACCTAACAGGCCATGTAACCTCCACGGGAAACGCTACCGTTTTAGGATCTTTTACTGTTGCTCAGCTTAGTACAGCTTTATCTGACGCAAGTATATCTGGCAACAATAACGGAGACGTGACCTTAGCTGGCTCTCTTGACTACATAACCATATCAGGCCAAGAGATAACGAGAAACGCAATAGACTTAACGGCAGATGTTACGGGCACACTGCCTGTGGGCAATGGTGGTACTGGACTAACGTCTATAGCAACCTTGTTAAATTCAAATGTTACCCCCACAAGCCTTGGCCTTGTGATCGGAACTGACGTTCAAGCTTATGATGCCGACATTGCTGCGATTGCTGCACTAAGTAGTGCAGATGGTAATTTCATTGTAGGAAGTGCTAGTGGCTGGGTGGCAGAAAGTGGAGCTACCGCAAGAGCTTCTCTTGGCCTTGGATCTATCGCCACCTTAAGTAGCATTGATATTAGTGCCAATACAAACTTAGCGGGAGGTACTGGAATAACCCTTACGGGTGATACCCTTTCTACAACTGACAGTGAAATTGTTCACGATAATCTTAGCGGTTTTGAGCCCAATGAGCACATTGACCACTCTAGCGTTAGTATTACTGCTGGCAATGGATTAACTGGTGGTGGTACGATTGCGTCCACTAGAACGATTAATGTTGTTGGTGGTGACGGGATTACTGCTAATGCTGATGAAATTGAAGTAAGCGTTGATGGTAGTACGATTGAACTATCAGCTACTGACGGTTCAGGATCTGTTCGTGTTAAAGATGGTGGTGTTACTAATGCCAAACTAGCAAACTCTTCTATAACAGTTTCTGATAGCGAAAGTACACCCAATACAACTGCTATAGCTTTAGGTGGCACTTTAACATTCGCAGGCACAGCCAATGAAACAACAGTAATAGAAAGTGGAGGAACAATTACTATTGGATTGCCTAGTAGTATCACTGCGGATCTGACTGGTGATGTAACTGGAAATGCTGATACAGTTACGGTAACTGACTCGACTTCTAATACAGATTTTCCTGTTGTATTTCATGATGAAAGTAACGCTCTTCTCGATGACACTGGAGCTTTTGAATACAATCCTAGCACAGGAAC
>MDSW01118986.1_pt1 | contig 17041 bp, 10 predicted proteins | sample 811171 | NCBI WGS metagenome assembly MDSW01 (sample SAMN05326641, study PRJNA326480) | marine metagenome | isolation source: seawater | place: Atlantic Ocean: North West | collected 2012
CGTCGTCGTCGTCGTCGTCGTCCACGTCAACAGCCCCTCCCGCGCCGAAACCGACGCCGGAGGACATCGCGTCCGTCGCCGCGTTCTTCCTCGAGACGACCGCGGCGGCGACCGCGTCCGTCCCTCTCGTCGGCGACGTCGCGCGCGCCTTCGCGCGCGCGTTCGAGCCCACCCCCGCGGATTTCCCCCCCGGCCCACCCGGCGACGCCGCGGTCGAGCTCGCCGCGGACCCGATCGCGTTCATCGTAAAGACGCAGCGCGAGCACGGCGACGTCGTCGGCTTGCGCCTCGCGGGCGAGCACGTCGTCCTCGTGTCCGACCCGGACGTCGTCAGAGACGTCGCGATCGATCGCGCGGATCTCTTCGTGAAAGAGGGCACCGCGTTTTTTCCCGGCTCGAGCCTCGCGGGCGAAGGCCTCCTCGTCAGCGACGGCGAGAAGTGGGCGCGGCAGCGCCGCTTATCCAACCCCGCGTTTCGAGCCGCGGCGGTGGACGCGTACGCGACCGCGATGACGCGCGCGGGCGAGCGGCTGCTGCGCGGGCCGTGGAGCGCGCGGACGATTCGAGACGCGTACGCGGATTTCAACGACCTCACGCTCGAGATCGTCGCCGACGCGCTCTTCGGCGCCGACGTCCGCGGCGCGCGCGCGAAGGAGATCAACGCCGCGATCGCGGAGGCGTTCGAGTTCTTCGGGAAGCGCTCGAGCAGTGGGTTCATCGTGCCGGAGTGGGCGCCGACGCCGGAGAACGCCGGGTACGCGGCCGCGGTGGCGCGGTTGGACGACGCGGTGTACGCGCTCATCGCGGAGCGACGCGCGAAGAGAGAGAAGCCGCGGTACGAGCGATTGGAGCTGCTCGACGAGGACAGAGAAGACGAATTCGTGGAAGAGGAGGAAGAAGAAGAAGAAGAAGAAGTGCCGGGGGGGTCTTCGTCCACCACGCCGTCGCGCGGCCCCGATCTTCTCGATCGACTGCTCGACGCGAGGGACGACGGCGACGGCGGCGACGGCGGCGGCATGACCGACGCGTCTCTGCGGGACGAGCTCATGACGCTCATGGTCGCCGGGCAGGAGACGTCCGCGATATTGTTATCGTGGTGCTGCGCGCTGCTCGCGCAGCACCCGGAGGTGGCGGAGCGGTGCGCCGCGGAGGCGCGCGCGGTGTTGGGCGACGGAAGCGGCGGCGGCGACGGCGACGACGAAATCGAAATCGCGTCGCCGACGGCGGAAAACGTCGGCGAGATGAAATACGTCGAGGCGGTGGTCCTCGAGACCATGCGTCTGTACCCTCCCGCGTACATGGTCGGTCGGTGCGCGGCGCGCGACGTCGTCGTCGGCGGGCACAGCCTGCGGAAGGGCACGACGATCTTGATCGCGCCGTATTTGCTTCACAGGGACGCGCGGCGGTGGGACGACCCGGACGCGTTCGACCCGGAGCGGTGGCTTCGACCGGGCGGCGCGCCGAAGAAGAGCGAGAGCGAGAGCGAGAGCGAGAGCGAGAGCGCGACGGACGACCGACCGATGACCGACGCGCCGCCGATGGCGAAGGGCGCGCTGAGAGGCACCGGGCCAGGTGGGGTGTACCTCCCGTTCGGCGCGGGCCCGAGGGTGTGCATCGGCACCGGGTTCGCGATGATGGAGGCGACGATACTTGTCGCGATGATCGCCTCGACGGTGGATTTGAAGACGTTGCCGGGCCGCGCGCCGCCGCGGCCGCGCGCGTTGATCACGCTGCGGCCGGATAACGTCGAGCTGGACGTCATCCCGAAGCGAAGAGGGGCCCGCGCGAGGACGGGCGTAGGCGGAGTCGCGAGGAGCGAATAAGAATGAATACTCACGCAGTCTACTAGCTAGTCGCTCGTCGTGATCGCCGCCTCGATCGCGTCCAATATATCCTCCTGCCCCCGTCGCAGCGTCCGCACCGCGCGCGCCCAATCCTCGTCCGCGTCGACGCGCGCCATCACCCTCGCCCGCGTCTCCGGGTCGAGCGCGTCCACGGATCCGTCGTCGTCGTCGTCGTCGCCGCGCGCGATGAGCTCGCGCATCTCCGCGCGCGCCGCCTCCGACGCGCGTCGAAGCGTCGCCACCGCCGCGGCTTCGTTCGCTTCGGACATCGGACGCAGCGGGTTCGGTTCCGCCCCGTCCTCGCCCGGCGGCTCGTCGCCCTGGAGCACGTGCGCGCGCAAGGTGGCGAGGAGCGTGGACGCGCTGACGGCGCCGCCGCGATGTCCGGTCGCGCGCGCGTCCGCCGCCGCCGCGCGCGTCGCCGCGGCTTCCGTCGAAGAGTCCATCTTTTCGTGAGGGCCGTTCTATACAAGCGAAAGTCGGGGTGGAGTTGAAAGGCGTCGAGGACGGGGATTGAAAGCGAGGTGTGGGCGGAGAGAACCGCCGGACAAAGTCCTTAAGGATCGGCGTCCACCACGCGAACGCGGTCGTATGGGGACCAGTGTATAGAACGCACCTCCATCTTTTCGTTCGACGACGCGTCCTCCACGCGGCGCTTCGGGTGCGCGACGAAACAACGCCACCTCGGCGGCGGTTTCGTCGTTGTCGTTTCCTTCGTCGTCGCGTAATCGTCCTCATCCTCGTCGTCGTCGTCGTCGTCGAAATCTACGTCGAACGCGTCGGAGATGTCGTCCATCGACCGCTCCGGGCGGCTCGGGTCCTCCGCATCGTCGTCCGAACGTTTGTCCGACGCGTCCGGGTCGCGAAACGCCGGCGGCGCCGCCGGCGGCTTCCCCGCGGCCGACGCGTCCTCGCCCACCCACTTCCCTTTCCCTTTCCCTTTCCCTCTCTTTCTCTTCGCGTCCTCCGCGACCTGCCGCATCATCGCCTCGATCTGCTCCATCTCGATCGCGTGATCCGCGAACGGATCGAGCCTCGGCAAGCCGCGCATTCTCAACACCGCGGTTCTCGCGTAGCTCAGCCCCGGGCCTAATAACTCCGTCGCGTTCCACCGCTCGAGCGCGTCGCCCTCGAGCTCCATGACGATCTCCCTGCGATCGTTCGGGTTATCCGCGACGGCGAACCCGTACAGACGCAGAAGCTTATCGTTACACGCGTCGTCGCCGTAGGATATCAACAGCTGTTCCCCGCGAGCGACGTCCCGAGAACACGTCACGACGACCTCCTCCCACGCGCCGGTTGACGTTCCATCTTCCCCGCGACCGCGTCCGAACCCCTGGGCGGCGGCGCGGCTCGCGCCCAGCACGCAGTTGGCGCGCGCGCCCGCGCCGTGATTCAGAAGGTCCGCGCACGGCATCAGCGTGTATGGCGTCCCCTCGCCGCGCGTCGCGCGAGAGAGCACCGTCGCCGTCGCCCACGCGTACCGCTCCAACGAAACCGCCGGACCCTGACCGTTTTCTGGATTCACTGGGAACAGCGCCGCGTGCGTCGCGGCGATGAACTTCGCGCGCTTGAGCACCGCCGCGTGCGTCGGCGTCCCGCGCAGCGTCGCGATCTGCTCGGGACTCCAAAGCGCCGGCACGCTCGGCTCGCCGCGCGCGCCGCCGAGAAGGCTCGGGAGCGTCGCGAGATACGGCCGCGCGGAAGACGAATCGTCGCCTAGCTCGAACAGCAGATGCAGAGCGAAGAGCGCGTGCGTCGCGAGCTCGCGCGCGCCGAACCGCGCGGCGACGTCCTCGACGTGCGCCGCGAACGCGGGAACTTTCGATCGCGCGGCGGCGACGGCGGCGTCCGCGCTCACCGGATGCCAAACGTCCCGCGGCAGACGCAACACGACGTCGCCGGCTTTGACGGGCGCCGCACGAGGGTCGGAGGCGACCGCGAGGCCGACGCCCATGCCGGGGACGCGCGTCGCGACGAGCGACGGGTGCGCGACGGGCGCGCGCGCGCGGAGCCAGTCCGAGAATGGCGCGTACGCGCCCCCGAGCGTCGCGAGCGATCGCAGCAATCGCTCGTTGCCTTCGCCTTCGCCGCCGTCGTCGTCGCCGCCTTCGCCGCTCGACGCGCTGAACGCGCGCGAGAGCGAAGACGAAAACGAAGTCGTCGTCGTCGTCGTCGCGCGGCGGCGCGTCGCGCGCGTCGTCAACGCCGCCATCGCGCGCGTCGTCATCGTTCGTCTGATGGGCTAAATAACTCTACGAAGGGAGGAGGTGCCCACGTTCGGTTCCTCTGCTCTGATCCGACCGACGCGACGTCGTCTTCTCCTCTCCTTCCTCACTCGGTCAGCCCGACGAGCTCCTTGAGCATCTTCAGGCGGATCCGCCCGTCCGAGAGGAGGTGCTTGATCGTGACGCGATCGGTGTGATGCGCGGACACCTCGAACGACCTCCGGATCTCAGCCACGATCTCACCTCTCGACTCCGCCGGCGCGTTTCGAGCCGCGCGCAGCGCGTTCCGAAGCAGCTTCAAGGCCTCGACGCGGATGACAAAGTCCTGCAGACCCTTCATGCACGTCCGAGAGACGGACCGGGCGACGCGACGCGCTCGTCGTCGTCGCGCGGCGAGCGACGAGAAGGACGAAGGACCCTACGAGCGCGCGGGCGGAAGACACTGACGACGCGACGACGAGCGCACTGCTGAAACGACGAGCTCGAGTGCGTGCTAATCTGAGATGATGAGAGTAAATCTGATTACCAACCAACCTCTCCTTCGCTACGTACGCTACCAATCGCTCGCTATCATCACGTCCCGCGCCGCCTTCACCGCCCCGCTCGCGCCCTCCGCCTCCGCCTTACGGTCGTGGTACCGCGTGTGAAACAACCTCCGCGCGCGCTCGCTCCCGACGCCCCCGCCGACCCACCCGCCGTCGCCGTACGCCACCGCCGCGAACGGATTCGCCCCCGGCGCCCTCGGCGCCACCCCCCCCGATCCGTCCTCGCCGCGGTAGATCTCGTCGAGCCTGTCCACGAGGTCTCTCGCGGTCATGAAGTTGCTCGCGTGCAGGTGCTCGAACCCGGGCGGGAGGTTGTTCGGGTCGAAGTTTTTCGGAAGCCGCAGACCCTTCTCGAACCGCGGCGGCGGCGGGAGTTGCCCGCCGCCGTTGAGGCACCCGCTGGGGCACGCCATGATCTCCACGAAGTCGTAGGCGTCCCCCGTCGCGACCGACCCAGCCTTGCACTTCCTGACGATGTTCTGGATGTTCCTGAACCCGTACGCGGCCGCGAAACGCAGCACGACCGCGCCGTCCACCTCGAGCGTGACCTCCTTCAGATCCAAATTTCGCGACGACGGCGTCGCGTACTTCAACGGCCCGGTAACGTCCACGCCGTGGAGAACCTTCGCCGCGTGCCGGAACACCGCGTCGAGGTACCCGCCGCTGCCGCTGTTCCCGCCGGGCGCGTCCGCGCCCCACAGCCACTCCCCGCCCGCGTCGACGTCCATGTCGCCGTCGCCGCCGCCGCCGCCGCCGCCGCCGCCGCCCGCGCCGGCGAGCGCGCCGTCCAAAGGCGCCTCGGGGTCGTTCCGTACGAGCGAACGACGGGGTGGAGTTGAAAGGCGTCAGGTGGAGTTGAAAGGCATCGCGGGCGGGGATTGAAAGCGAGAGCTGGGCGGAGAGAGACGACGGGCAAAGTCCTTAAGGAATGGCGTTCACCACGCGAACGCGATCGTATGGGGACCAGTGTGTAGAACGCGCCGGGTTCACGAGCGCGAGCGCTGCGGCGCCCTTCGCCGCGAGCTCGCCTTTCCCGAGCTCCCCGGAATCCAAAGTCGCTCCCGCGCCGTCGCCGCCACCAGACGACGGCGCGCCCAACCCCGCGGCGACGGCGATCATCTCCGCCACCTCACCCGTCGTCAACACGCAGTCCACCTCTCTCACGTTTTCGCCCAAGTCGTCCATCGCGAAATCCTCGCGCGACGCCTCGAGCTTCTTGTCGAAGCACGGCATCACCGTCGCGTGGAACACCGCGGACGCGGGCACGCCGAGCTCCGCCGCGATCTTCCTCTTCACGATGCAGCCCATAACCTGCTGCGGCGATTTCACCGCGCTGACGTGGTTCAACACGGCGCCGCCGTGGGTCTTCTCCGCGTAGCACACCCACCCGGGACACGCCGACGTCAGCACGGGGAGCACGTCCGCGGGGGACGGCGGCGGAGTGTTCGTAACCGCCGCGTGCTTAGCGTTACGGTACCTCGACACGAACTCCTCGCACGACTCGAGGAGAGATAAATCGCGCGACGCGGTCGTGTCGAGCACTCTCGCGACGCCCATCGTCTGATGAGGGCCGCGTTCCGTACGAAGCGACGTCGGGGTGGAGTTGAAAGGCGTCAGTTGAAGTTGAAAGGCGTCGAGGGGGGGGATTGAAAGCGAGAGATGAGCGGAGAGATGCGCCGGGAAAAGTCCTTAAGGATCGGCGTGCACTTCGCGAACGGGATCGTATGGGGACCAGTGTCAGAGACGACGGACGCGCCTTGAAAAATCCCGTCAGCCGCTTCGCCGCGTCCAACGCGTCGAGCCCCGCCGCGCGCGCCAGCGACGCGCGCGACTGCGGCGACACCGACACGACGACGACCATCCGCCCGCCGCTCATCGCCGCCGCGCGCACGCGCGCGCGGAACTCGTCCGCGCTCTGCGCCTCGAGGAGCACCGTCTCCGCGGACGTGACGCAGCCGCTGCACGCGAGGCAGTCGGACAGCGACACCTTCACCGTGGGCGCGCTCGGGTCGCCGTAGATGGTCGGCGCGCCCGGCGGCAGATCTGAAGGGGGCGCGCCGCGTCTCTGTAGGATGACCTCGCCGGCTTCCTGGAAGTCGACGTCCACGGCGCTGAGGTCGAGCTTATCGCCTGCGGACGGACGGGCGGCGGCGTGGGGAGCGCGTCGGTCGTCAGATCGAGCAGAGGCGGGGGCGCGAGGACGTCGAGCCGCGCTCGCTCGCTCGCTTGATCGGTCGATCGATAGATCGCGCGAGGGAGGGAGGGGCCGCGGCGCGCACCCGTGAGCGCGACGACGCAGTTCTGAGAGGGGTTGATGAAATCGTTCAGGTCCCCGAGCTTGACCGCGCCCGAGAATCCCGACATGGCGGACGTCGAAGGCCCCCGGGGGCGCTCGAGAAGTGTGCGATCTCTCGGACGACGGGACGAGATCGAAGAGTAACGCGTCTCGCCCGCGGCGCGCCGCTCTTAATAAAAAATCGATTGACAGCTCCAACGACTCATCAAACGCGGGCGACGCGGACTTTGGCGTCCTCTCGTGGATTCACGACGGGGAGGTATCGATGCGCTTTTATCGCGCGTCGTGTACGTGGTGTCGTGTTGCGATGCCGTCGTTATTACCAACAACCGACAGAACCCGCCGCGTCGTCGTCGTCGTCGTCGCGAACGCCCGCCGCGTCCAAAAAATGTAATGAAAAGTTTCGCTCTCGACGCCCCGCCCCGCCTCTCCCGCGTCCGTCTCACCGCCCTTTCGCGGCGCAGTACGACTCAACGAGCGCCTTGATCTTCTCCTTGCGCTTCCCCGACAAGAACGAGCGCTCGTCGAACGCGTCCCCCGGCTCCCCGAGGCTCGTGGAATTCTCCACGACCTTCGCGGCAACCTTGCCCTCGACGCGTTTGCACTCGTCGCGCGACATCTTCTTCGCGCCCTTTTCCTCCGCGTCCTTCACGCGTCGCTTCAACAGCCCGTGCGCGTAGTGCGCGACGAGCTTCCGCACGCGTTCCTTGTGCGCCTTCTCGGGAGTGGACGCGAGCGCGGCGGAGAGCTTCGCGCCCGCGGCCGCGAGCGTCGCCGCGACGGGGTTGGAGGCGTCGATCGCGAACGCGGTCGGATCCGCCGCCGCCGCCGCCGTCCCGGCGCCGCCGGCGGCGGCGGCGGCTTCCTCCGCCGCCGCCTCCGCCGCCTCCGCCGCGTCCTCGCGCTCGCGCCGCACCTGCTCTCTCTTCTTGTGCTCGCGCTTTCGAATCTTATGCGCGGCGAAGTCGTCGAAGTTTTTCATCCGCAGCTTCTGCTTCTTCCCCCCCGCGACGCCGACGCCGACGCCGACGCCGGCGGCGCCCCGAACGTTCCAGGCGTCTGCGAGCTGCTCCGACGCGAGCTTCTCCGCCTCGGACGCGCGAAGGTCCGCCTCGCGCACCGCCTCCTGGGCGACCCGAAGCGCCTCCTCCGCGTCCGCGGCGGCTCTCTGCGCCTCCGCGGCGGCCGCGCCCTCCGGCAGCGCGGACGCCTGCTCAATCATCTCGTCCACGGTGAGCGCCGCGCGCTTCTCGGAGAGCGGGACGTCGACGTCGTCGTCGCCGCCGCCGCGCGCCGCCGCCGCCGCGCGGCGTCGCAGCCTCCGTTCCTCCGCCTCCTCCATCGCGACGCGCGCGGTGTCTTCCTCGGTCCACCCCATGGCTTCCGCGTGCGCGGCCGCGCGCTCGACCGCTCGCGCCTTCGCCGCGGCCTGCGTCCACTTGTGCGCGCACCGACGCGCGAGCGATCGCACCTCGGGTTTCGCGTGCGTCGAAAATTTCTCCTTTAAAACCTTGGCGACGCCCGACGATCGAATCGCGTCCAAGTCCGCGGGGCAGACGCACACGAGCCGCAGCGCGCGGAGCGTGAGCTCGCGGCCGTGATCCTTGACGCTCACCTGCTCGAGCCACTCGGTGAGGGTCGACATGCCGCCGCGCTGGATCGCCCAGTCGTCTCGCTGCGACGACGGAACTTTGTCGAGCATCGCCTCGACGAACGCGCGGCGGCCGCTCGTGGTTTCCAACTCCTTCATCGCGCGCGTCAGCTGCTCCATCTTGTCGCCGGAGATTAGCCTGCCGCCGCCGCCGCCGCCGCCGTCTCTCTGCACGCTCGGGACGTCGCAGACGATGCGGAGGACCTTCTTCGCTTCTTCTTTTCCCTCCGTCGCTTCTTTTTGCTCGCGCTCGTACGCTTCTTTGCGTTCTCGCGCCTCGAGCTCGAGTCGCTTCCGCGCGCGTTCTCGCGCGGCTTCGTCGTCCTCGGGCCCGTCCTCGTCGTCGTCGTCGTACCCGCGTCGTCCCTTCTTCCCTCTCTTCTTCTTCTTCTTCTTCTTCTTCTCGCCGCCGTCTTCGTCTTCGTCGTCGCTGCCGTCGTCGTCGTCGTCGCTCCCGCTGTCGTCGTCGCTCCCGGGCCCCGCGAGCTCCTCCAACGTGAGCAAGTCAAACACCTCGTCGAACGGCTCCCCCGGCGCGCGCGTCATCAGATGCAACGCGTGCCTCGCCGCGCGCCAGCCCGCCAGCATCGCGCCGCCGACCGTGTCCGGGTGCTCCTTGCACGCGTGCTCGCCCGCGAAGAGCACGCGTCCCTCCGGTCGCCCGAGCTCGTCGTAATCCTCCGCGGAGGCGCCGACGGCGACGTACGAGTAGCTGCCGCGCGCGCGGGGGTCGGCGCCCCAGCGGCTCACGACGTGCGCGATCGGCTCGGACACCTCCTTGGAGCTCCAGTTCGAGTCCGCGTCCGGGCCAGCGTCGCCGCCGTTACTGTTACTCTCCGCCGCCTTAGCTTTCTTCGCCTTGGCCGCGGAAGAGATGCGTCGCAGGACCTCCATCGCGCCCGAGACGAGCGACGCGTCGCTCTCCGACTCGGCGCGTTCGGCGGCGGCGCCGGCGACGAGCGCGGTGAGCACCGGCGCGCCGACGGCTTTCTGCAAGTTCCAGAACATGAACATCCTTCCGCGCGTCGTCGTCGTCGTCGTCGTCGTCGTCGTCGCGCCAGGGTTGCCTTCGTTCCCCTCCCCTCCCTCCTCCTCCTCGTCGTCGTCGTCGCGCGCGGCGCCGAAGTAGTCCACGTCCTCGTCCCAGAACGCTTCCGTAAACTCCATCACCACCTTGTCGAGCTTCCCGAACCCGAGCCTCTCGATCGCGGTTCGCTTCTTCTCCGACAACGGCGGGTCGAACGCGATGTCGCCGTTCTTCAGGCACCCGAGCGGTATGGTCACGACGCACGCGGCGCCCTCGTGCGTCTCGCCCGTCGACGTGGTCACGACGACGCCGCCGGCGTCGCCGTCCGCGTCGCCGTCCGCGCGCGTCGTGATGGACGTCACCGCGACGCCGAGTCGGACGTCGATCCCGTCGCTCATCGCGCTCGTGATGGCGCCGTACCCGCCCTTGACCATCGCGTGCTTGCCTCCGAAGCCGCCGTACGTCTCGTCCTGGTTCCAGTGCGCCATGGAGATCTTCGACAGAGGCGCGCTGCAGCCGTACTCGAGGTTCGCCCAGTGCCACCCGAGAAGTCGACGCTCGTGATCGGTGAGCTTGATCTTCTTCCGCGCGCCGCCGCCGGCGCCGCCGGCGCCGCCGCCGCCCCCCTCCCCCCCCTCCTCCTCCTCCTCCTCCTCCCCGAGCTGCTGCGAGAGCTCGTCCGCGATCACCTCCGCGAGGCTCATCGCGCGCACCGCGTCCGCGCCCTCGCGGTCCACGCGCAGCCGCGCTCTGTCCATCACCTCGTCGCGCACGCGTTCCACGCGTTCGTCCGTCGTCGCGAGCGCCCTCTCGCCCGTCTCGCCGTCGTAAAGCGGCAAATGATCCCCGAGCGGATGAAGCCCCAGACCGAGCTGCGACGCGACGATCGCGGAGGGGTCCGCGCGCACGCCGCGCCACGGCAGCCCGGTGCGTCGCGTCGGGTCCGCCTCGGTTCCCGTGATGATGGACGCGCCGAGGTCGACGGGGACGGAGAGCGACGCGGAGTCCGTGTGCACGCGTCCGCCGACTCTGTCGCGCGCTTCGAGGACGACGACGTCGTGGCCGTGGTGCGCGATCATGCGCGCGGCGGCGAGGCCGGCGGGGCCGGCGCCGACGACGATGACCTTGCCGTCGAGCGGCGGCTTCAGCGCCGCGGCTCGCTCCGCGCCGCGCGTCCTCTCCTTTTCCGCGGCGGCCGCGGCGTAACCGTCGACGACGTCGTCGTAACACCCCGGGTCCTCGAGAAACTTCGTCACGATCCCGCGTATCATGAGCTTCTTCTCCGTGAGGTCGATCCCCAGCGCGTCTTGCACGCCGTTCCGGACCTGCCGTTCCGTCGTCGCGTTCATGTCCGCGCCGCGAAGAAACGAAACCGTCTTTTCGAGAATCAAGTCGTCCTCCGCGACCACCGTCCCCGCCGCGGCAGCCTTCTCCGCCTTCTCCGCCTCCGCCTTGGCGACGTCCACGGCCCTCGCGACGCCCACGACGTCGCCCCCGCCCGGGATGGCGCCGTAGTTGATCCCGCCGTGTTTGCTCAACCACGCGTGCGCGTCCCTCGCGAGGTCCGCGACGTCGGCGGGAAGCGCGGAGAGGCATCGGTCGACGGGCAGCGTCGCCGCGCGGTTCTCGTCCCACATCTGCAGGATGTGGTTTCTGTGTCGTGTTGCGTGTGGTCGTCGCGGGGTTGGGTGAGGGGTTAGGGTATAGCAGAGCGCGCGGGGTCGGGGTGCGCGCCGCGTGGGAGAAGAGCGATGACGGGGAGAGCGATCGATTCGATCGCGCGCGATTCGCGATCGATCGACGATCGATCGCGAGGAAAAAGTGCCGGGCAAAGTCCTTAAGGATCGGCGTTCACCACGCCAACGCGGTCGTATGGGAACCAGTGTATTTCTCGAAAAAGTCGGCGGACGCTTCGACGATGGATGGATCGCCTCCGGGGACGATCGAAGGAGGGGTCCACGCCTCCCTCCTCCGCGCGTCGACGTCGCGCACCTGACGCTGAGGTACTGCGCGATCTTCCCGGCGCCGCCCTTGGTGACGTGCGCGAAGTCGCGCTCTTCCATGTGCGACAGCGCCCTCGCGTCGAGCCCCGCCGCGGCCGCGGATCGCTGCGCGGGCGTGACCGGGCCGTCGTCGTCGTCGTCGTCATCGGACAGCTCCGCGCCGATGAGCGAGTAGTTGTGCTTCGTGTGGCGCTGACGGAACGCGTACTTCTTCGGGGCGGACATCGATCGCGGCGAACGACCGCGACTGGCGGCGGCGTCGGTGCCCCTTTCGCGCGCGCGCGTCTCTGCGGCGGCGTCGCTTGGGCGGGAAAACGACGATCGCGAGTCTCGCTCGCGCTCTCGCTCGTCTCGGTCGGGTCGATGAAAAAACAGACAGAAAGTTCGAAGCGCGTCGTCGCGCGTCGTCCCCGCACTCCCTCTCCGCGCGCGGTGCCGGCCGCAGACGGCGTCGCCGGGGACCGCGACGCGTCGTCGCGATGGCGCGCGATAAGAAGCCGTCGTCGCGGCGATGCCCGTACGACGTCTTAAGCCTCCCCGCGAAGGCGCGCGCGACGGGCGAGGAGATCCGCAAGGCGTACCATCGACTCGCGCGCGTGCATCACCCCGACAAGGCGCGCACGGACGAAGAGCGCGAGCGCGCGACGATCGCGTTCAAAGAGATCGGCGCCGCGTACGAGCTCCTGAGCGACCCCGCGGCGCGCGCGAGGTACGACCGCGAGGGCCACGCCCCGGAGCCGATGGACCCGAGAGAGGCGGAGGCGGAGGAGCGACACGCGCGACGGATGTTCTGCGCGGCGTTGGGCATCCCGGAGACGGTCGTCCGCGAGTGCTGGTGCACGCTCGAGGAGCTGTACTCCGGGACGACGCGGAGGGAGGGCGTGATGGTCGCGACGCTGACGTCAATCGACAGGGGGTGCGTCCCGGGGAAAGAGGCCAAGGTGTTCAACGTGCGGATAGCGCCCGGATGGAGAGACGGGCACGAGATTCGGTTCGGCGCGCTCCGCACGAACAATCTGCAGAGCGTGACGTTCGTCGTGCGGGAGTTGCGGCACGCGCGCTTCACGCGCGGCGCGCCGCGCGAGGTGCGCGACGCGGCGAGAAGAGACGCGGCCGCGGCGCATGGAGGCGAAGAAGAGAGCGACAGACACGCGCTGGACGTCACGGTGTGGTGCGCGTTGACGCGGCAGGTGCGTTCTTCTATACAAAAGTTTTTCACCCACCGCTCGGTTTCAACACTTGATCGCGTCCCCTTTCAACTGACCGGTGAACATTTTTTTTGTGTATGGAATGGCCCTCAGGAGCACGCGCGCGGCGCCGTGGTCGCGATTCCCACGCTGACGCCCGGCCGCGAGCTGAAGCTCTCCGTCAAGCCCGGCAGCACGGTGGTCGCGTCCGGGGGAACGAAGACGATGCGAGGCGAGGGGTTCGTGCTTCATCATCACGCGCAGCACCACCCCGGCGGGGGCGGGGCCGGAGTCACGGCGCGGCGCGGGGACTTGCACGTGCGGTTTCGCGTCATGAACGCGCTCGAACAGTGGCTCAAGGCGGACGCGGCGCGGATGCGCGCGGCGCGTCGAGCGGGGTACGTCGCGGGGGGCGTCGTCGCGGCGTACGCGACGCTGCGGGCGCTCGCGTGGGTCGTGGAGGTGCGTTCTCCTTACACTGGTTCCCATACGGCCGCGTCGGCGTGGTGAACGCCGATCCTTAAGGACTTTTGCCGGCGCATCTCTCCGTCCACCCCTCGCTTTCAATCCCCGCCCTCGGCGCCTTTCAACTCCGTCTGACGCCTTTCAACTCCACCCTGACGTTCGCTTGTATAGCTCGCACTGCCGGACTTTGATCACCGCGCGATGACGAGGGATTTTTTACCCGGGCTGCACGGGCGGTTCGGAAGCAGAGAAGGGACGATCGGGTACGAGCTGTTTCTGCGGCATCGAGCGTCGGAGGCGTTGACGCAGTGTTGGGAACCGAGCGGTCTGGACAAGTGGGCGGAACGCATGGGGTACGGCGTGGTCGTGCCCGCGGCGTACGGATATAGCCGAATTCGCCGCGGTCGACGATAGAAGAACGAACGCGCGGTAGTAGACTACGGTAGTAGGCGTCTCGAGCGACCGCGAGCGAGATCTGCCTAGTAGGCTCTCTAGCTAGAGTTTTAACGACGCCACGTCGTCGTTGATCTACATACGGTACATGAGGGCTACGCGTTCGGCTTCTCGTCAGTCCGAGTCTATGTTCGCCTGTCCCCCGAATCCGGTCGCCAACGATTTGATGCTGTTCGCGAACACGTCCCCCGACTTCCCCGCGGCTTCAGCCTTCGCCATGGGGTACTCGTCGTCGTCGGAGGACGCGATATTCCCCGCGGCTCCGTCGCCGCTGCCGTCGTCGTCGTCGTCGTCGTCGTCGCTGTAGAACCCTTTCGCGTCTTCGGGTTTCACCGCGCGTCGCCGGCCGACGGCGCCGACGTCCCCTCGCCGCTCCTCCACGATCCCGATCCCGATCCCGCCGCCGCCGCCGCCGACGTCGAACGCGTGGAACCCCGATCTCGGCGCCGCCGCCGGCGCCGACGTCGCGCTGCCGCCGACTCTCGGCGCGGCGAAGGAAGATGAAGGCGCCCCGGGCGCGCCGCGAGAGGAGGAGGAGGCGGAGGAGCCGTCCAGAGTTTCCGCCCATCCTTTCAGCGTCCCCGACAGCCACCCCCTCGCGCGCTCCATCGCCGACTCGCCGCGCGCCGCCGCCGCGGACGCGAGCGCGCGGAAATCGTACTCGTACCCGCCGAGGCTCGATCCGGAGAGTTTCGCGTCCGGGTTGCTTCCGAACCCGGTCATGGTCGACGACGCGGAGGGCGGCGGCGGCGGCGCGTCGAAAGCCGCCGCGGCCGCGAACGACGACGGCGGCGGCGGCGGCGGCGGCGCGCGGTCTCGATCCGCATCTCGGTCTTTCTTCCTCCCCGCTCGCGATCGCGTCTCGTCCCGCACGGACGACGCCGCGCTCGCGACCGCGGCTCGAAGCGCGGCTTCCTGGTCTTCCCGCTCCCGCGTCCGTCGTCGGCGTTCCTCTTTCTCCGCCTTCATCCGCCGCCGCTCCGCCTTCTCCTCCGCGGCGGCCTTCTCGAAACGCTCGCGCTCGCGCCGTTTAGCCTCGACGAGCTCCTCCGTCGTCCGCGGGTCGCCTCTTCGTTTGTTCACGAACGCGTCGATCCCGCCCACGTCGCCGTCGGACTCGGAGCCGCTCGCGTCCCAGTCCTTCTTCTTCTTCGGCGGTCTCGACCTCGCCTTTCCCGATTTTCCTTCGTCGTCGCCTCGTCCTCCCCCGCCGCCGCCGCCGTCGTCCGAGTCGCTCTCCTCGCCGCCGTCCCGCGCGCCGCCGTTCGAAACCTCCTCCTCGCCGTCGCCGCCGCCGCCGCTCAGCCCGAACGGATCGATGCTCGCGATGCCCCCGCCGCCGCGCGCCTTCGTCTCGCCCCCGCCCCCGCCCCCGCCGCCGCCGTCCGCGGTCCTCCCTCTCCCCGCGCGCGTTGGCGTCGGCGGCGGCGCCGTCCCCGACATCGCCGCCACCACCTGCGCGCGCTCGTCCGCGCTCATCTTCTTTAGGTGGTACGCGCGGTCCTCCTGCCTGTCCAACTTTTTCAGATGCGCGACCCACGTCGCCGGGGACAGACCGAGGAGGAACGCGCCGTCGACCGCGCCCCTCGGAGGCTTGGGCGAAGGCGGGCGCCAGCTCGCGTCCTCCTTGGACGTCTCGTGCCGACGCGCGAGCAGCGATCCGGCGCCGGTCGCGAGGTCGAACCCGCCCTTCGAGCGGCGCGACGACGACGACGACGACGCTTTCGGTTCCCTGGACGACGACGACGCCGACGCCGCCGACGCCGACGACGATTTGCCGCTCAGCGATCGCGGGCGCTTCCACTCTCGCCCCTCCACCTCGCATCGGAGCTTGTCGCGATACGCCCTCGCGACGTCGCTGTTGTACTTGACGTCCGCGCGCGTGCCCTTCCCGACGCCGTACTTGTCGAAGAACTTCACCAGCCGCTCGTTCCCGCCCACCTCCATGAGCCTCAACTGCGCGGAGGACCACGTGTCCATCGTCGTCGATCGCACGAACGAGACGTGCACGCCGAGGCCGCGATGCACGCCGCTGCAGTTCATGCACAGGAACGCGCCGTGGTTCACGCTCGCCCACTGCGGGTTTCTCGTCGCGCAGTCCGCGCACGTCTGATTCTTCGCGAGGGCGTTCAGACGCGCGATTTCCGCGTAGCCGTCCGACATCGCGCCGGCGTGGGGGGGGGGGCGGCCCCGTGTGAAGGAAAAGCATCGATCGTAGCGCTGCGCTGACGACGCGACGACGCGACGCGCGTGCGCGTGCGCTTTTTCAGAGTTTTTAGGTCAGGTCGCTTTCGAGAGGCGTCACACACTGTCGAGGCAGCCCCGCGCGCGAGGTTGGACGCGCGAACACGACATGACGTGCGGCGCGATGCGCTTCGGCGTCGCCGCGGCCGCGTCGGCGAGGGCGTCCGCGGCGAGGTCTCGAGGCGTCGTCGCGTCGCCGCGCGCGCGCGGACGAAATTCTCCATCGTCGTCGTCGTCGACCGCCGCCGCTCGCCCGAGCCTCCACCGCGCGCTTCGCCGCCCGTCGCGATCGCGCGCGGTCGCGGAGCCCCCTCCCTCGGGGTCGACGTGGGAGGAGGACGCGGACGAAGACGCAGACGCGGACGACGAGGTCATCCCGCTCGCGAACCCGGACGCGCCGTTCGAGTACGACCCCGATCGCGCGTACCATCGCTACCGCGACCTGGAGCCCCTGCGCGCGAATCTCGCGGGGCTCGTGTACGGGCCCGCGATCAACGAGGAGGGGCCCTCGGACCAGCCGCCGAACCGCGCGCCGCTGCCGTCGCCGATGACGTACCGCGTGACGCTCCCTCCGGACTACGACGCGACGCGCGAGACGCCGTACGACATGATCGTCGTCGTGCCGTCGGGGCCGGGGTACGGCGCGAACGCAGGCGACGGCGTCGGCGGCGGCGCGGCGATTCAAAACTCGGCGTGGTGGACGTCGGGGCGTTCATTCATCGTCTGCGAGCTGTGCGTTAACCGCGCGACGTGGCTCGCGGACACCACGAGCTCGAACCACGAGAGTTTTCTCATGGAGATGATCCTCCCGAGGGTGTGCGCGGAGCACGACGTGGGGAAGATCTCGCTGCTCGGGCACGGCGCCGGCGGATTCGCCGCGTTGCACACGCTCATGCGTCACGCGCACGTGTTTCACAAAGGTGCGTTCTGGGTATACACTGGTCCCCATACGACCGCGTTGGCGTGGTGAACGCCGATCCTTAAGGACTTTCTCTCCCGGCGATTCTCTCCTCCCAACCCTCGCTTTCAATCCCGACACACCTCGACGCCTTTCAACTCCGCTTCTGACGCCTTTCAACTCCACCCCGATATCATCGC
>MDSW01040513.1_pt1 | contig 17038 bp, 13 predicted proteins | sample 811171 | NCBI WGS metagenome assembly MDSW01 (sample SAMN05326641, study PRJNA326480) | marine metagenome | isolation source: seawater | place: Atlantic Ocean: North West | collected 2012
AGGCATGAGTAGGCTACACAATTTTGGAAATAGGGCTCTATCAAAGATATCTAGCATACGTAACTCCAGAAGGATATCCGATCTTTGTACCGGACTCTGGGGATTCAACTCTGAGGCTCTGATGGCAATGGACATAAAATCCAAGGGTTTTGACTTAGAGGCGGAGTTGGCGGGTCTAGCCAGGAGAAATGGACTCGATCACGTCGAAGTTCAGGTCGATTGGAGTCAGAGGAAGGGGGGGACTAGTAAATTGAGATCCTTAACAGACGGGCTGATCATTTTCCTCAGAATAATCAGGACTTAGTTCCGAACCACCCTGAAACGGTAAGATTAGGTGGAATCATAGCACCAGGGGGAATTATTGCCCCTGGATTAGTAACCGCATTGCATCCGATCTTGGCCCCATCTCCGACCAAGGCTCCAAATTTTGATAATTTCGAGTCGATTCTAGTTCCGTCTTCAAGACTCACAGCAATATCGGACTTATCATGCCTAACATTTGATAATTTAACTCCTGCACCAAGATTTGCGCCAAAGCCAACAACCGAGTCCCCGACATAATTGAAGTGCGGTGCCTTTGAATTGGGAAGAAGAACTGAATTTTTTATTTCCGAGCAATGTCCTACTAGGGCTCCCTCACAAATCCAACTCCCTCCCCTGAGATAGGCTCCGCTTCTGATTATCGCGTTTGATCCGATAAAACTCGGTCCTTCTATAGTTACAAAATCACCAATTAATGCATTTGGATGAATAAAAACATCACTCTCATTAACTATTAATTTTGTAATTTGCGATTTCAGCGAATCCTCATCTTTTTCTAGGATTTGCCAAGGAAATCTTCCTTCACTCCACTTTGGGATGTCGCCCCCCCTCCAGTCATTTAATTGTGGGAAAATAGAAAATAGCAAGGACATATTTTCCCCGAATCAACTCTAATGATTAATTGTTTTCCGATTGAGCATATACTTCAACATAGTCGGATTGTAATTTGGGGTTTCTTGAAATACATTAGTATTCGCCGAAGGAACATGTGTGGAATCTTCGGATGCCTATCTAGCGACGCCGCCGGAATGGTTCTTGAGGGGTTGAGAAAACTAGAGTACAGAGGATATGATTCCGCAGGACTAGCCGCTATCTTTGCCGAACACGAAGGGCCTATAGAAACTGAGAGAACAATTGGATATGTCTCTGATCTAGTTTCCAAGGCAAATGGTCGATTCCAGAATGCAGAGATTTCAATTGGTCACACCAGGTGGGCTACTCACGGGGGGGTGACAGACTCTAATGCCCATCCGCACACTAGCAATGACGGTAAGATTACTGTAGTACATAATGGAATAATCGAGAACGCTACCGAACTCCTTGAGGTGGTAAAGAATCTAGGATATTCCATTTCTTCTGAAACTGACTCCGAGGTCATTGTCCATCTTCTGGATCACGAAATTAAAACTCAACCATCTACTAAAACTCCCTTGGATGCCCTTAGAACGACTATTGCTAAGTTAGAGGGATCTTGGGCTATTGCTGCAATAATGACCGGTCTAGATGGAATTTTGATTGCTAGGAGGGGGGCGCCCCTTATCGTAGGAAGAGGGCATGATTCTGTTTGTGTATCTTCAGATGTGCAGCCATTTTTCGGTAGATGCAATGAAGTCGCGTACATTAATGACGGAGACGTCCTGCTCCTCACCCGGGATGGCGCAGAGTCTTCGAGTATAGACGCCGAAATCGAATTTGAGGTTTTAGAAGGAGTTTATGAGGAACAAGACCCTGGTATTTACAAGCACATGATGCTCAAGGAAATATTCGATCAGCCAATTTCTTTGTCTAATGTTATGGGGGGGAGGATTTCTCCAGATGGAAAAAGTGTTGAGTTGGGGGGGATTTCTCTTACCCCTCAAGAGATTCGAAGTTTAGATAGAATCAACATTGTCTCTTGTGGTTCCGCACATTATGCTTCTTTGATAGGCGTGGAGTTACTTAGAGAATTTACTGAAATCACTGTCGAGGCGTTTAGAGCTAGTGAATTTCCAGCTAGCAAAGTCTGCAGTGAAAACACACTCACCATCGGAGTAAGCCAATCGGGAGAGACAAAAGATACATTGGATGCGCTTCAAGAAGCAAAGTTACATGGGAGTAAAATCACATCTTTCTGCAATGTGATCGGCTCAACAATGTCAAGATTTACTGGGAATGGGGCTTATCTCCATGCAGGCCCAGAGTACGCCGTAGCGTCTACCAAGGCATTTACCAACATGGTAGCCATCTTTGCGCTCCTTTCAATCAATCTTTCCAATTCCAAGGGCAATGAAATTAAGAATCTAATCACTGAAATGCGACGCCTCCCAAGTAAAGTTACAAAGCAACTCTTGGAGGAAGATGGCGCGATAGAGATGGCAGTAGAAGAATTGATTTCTTCAAATACTGCTATTTTCATTGGGAGGGGAATTTCTGCCCCTCTTTCCCAAGAAGGAGCATTAAAGATGATGGAGGTTGCGTATCTTCCATGTATTGCTTACCCCGGAGGAGAACTAAAGCATGGACCAATAGCTCTGATCGAGGACGGAACCCCTGTCATCGCGATTGCACCTAGTGACGATACGCTGTCATTGATGGAATCAAGTATCAGAGAATGCAAGTCCAGAGGAGCAAAAATAATTTTGATTTCTGATTCAGATGGTCCTATTTTGGATCTAGCAGATGTAATCATCTCATCTCAGACCACTAATCCTAATCTATCCCCGATAGTCAATTCTATTCCACTTCAATTACTCGCATATCATCTAGGACTCAAGAAAGGGGCTAATGTCGATAGACCGAGAAACCTAGCAAAGTCAGTTACTGTGTTGTGATTAAAAAATTAGATTTGGTGAGAAAAATGGTTGGATCTCGAACTTTCTCGGTCGCCGTTATGGGGATGGGTTACGTTGGCCTGACTCTTTCGGTGGTTCTAGCAAGAAACGGAATAAAGGTCCATGGGATAGAAGTAAACGAAGACGTAGTTAGCCAATTAAAATCAGGCATCCCCCACTTCCAAGAATCTGGCTTGCAGAATCTGTTAATAAATCAACAGAGTAGAGGTATGTTGGAGATAGAATCCAAACTCCAAGACGGAGTAGAAATCGATGCCTACATTATTTCTGTAGGGACTCCTTTGAATAAAGGAACTAATGAGCCAAATATCGATTATATCAAGAATGTTGTCCGAGATGTCGCTAGGCATATGTCTCCCGGCTCTCTGGTTATTTTACGCTCCACTGTTCCAGTTGGAGTGAGCAGAGAAATCGTCATACCTATTCTTGAACATGAATCTGGATTAAAGGTTGGAAAAGAGTTCTACTTTTCATTCGCCCCTGAGAGGACTATAGAAGGAAAGGCTATCATTGAACTCGAGGAAAACTCACAGATTATTGGGGGTTTTGATCAGGAAAGCGTTGATATTGCATCCAGCCTTTTTAGAAAGATAACTCATACTATTGTAGCTGTTTCAAGCATAGAATCAGCCGAAATGGTCAAGATTCTGGACAATTCATATAGGGACATTAGATTTGCATATTCAAACGAGATAGCAATAATTTGTGAGAAATTAGGTCTCAATGCTCTAGAACTAATCAATGCAGCAAATGTCCACTATCCTAGAAACAACATCCCAGTCCCTAGTCCCGGTGTGGGGGGGGCTTGTCTTTCAAAGGACCCTCATATTCTAGCGCATTTTTCAAGAAATTCCGGATATAATCCCAAGTTAATTGAAGAAGGTAGGAATGTAAATGAGAAGATTCCCTTCTTGATAGTCGATCGAATTTCGAAAAAATTGGAATCCTTGAATAAGGATATTTCATCTTCTAAAATCTTCATCATTGGATTCGCATTCAAGGGCGATCCCGAAACATCGGATTTGAGAGACTCAACTACTCTTTGGCTTCTTGAAAATTTAAAGGATAAATGCTCCAATATTTCTGGCTATGACCCTGTTCTTGATGAGAATGAGATTTCTGAGCTGGGAGTCGTTTATTCAGACATCTCCTCGGGAATTCACAACGCTGATGTGGTGATGTTGATGAATAATCACAAATCTTACATCGACTTCGATATTCAAGAATTCGCTAGAGAAATGAATTGTCCCGGGATAATTTATGATTCCTGGGGCATGGTCCGGCGAAGTTTTACTGAAGAAATACCCGGAATTGAATACATGGGTGTCGGTTTTTAGGTGAAAAAAATAACAAGATCCGCACTAATTACCGGTGGAGCCGGGTTTATCGGCTTCCACTTGGCGAAGAATCTATCCGATGATGGCCTAGATGTCACAATTTTAGATAATTTCTCCAGGGGCCGAGAAGATGAAGAATTCAATGAATTGATTTCGCGAAAGAACGTACAGTTCATAGAATCTGATATCACCGAAAAATCATCTTTCAAAAATTTACCAGAATTTGATTATGTATACCATTTAGCAGCAATTAATGGGACTGAAAACTTCTATAACATTCCTGATCAGGTTCTCAGAGTAGGTGTAATCGGAACTCTAAACGTCTTAGATTGGTTCGTTAATTGCGAGAAAGGGAAGATATTATTTTCTTCTAGTTCAGAAACTTACGCAGGCGCATTGAATCTAATGTCTAGCGATTTTCCAATCCCTACGCCAGAAAAAGTCCCATTAGTCATCGATGAACCTTCAAATGTCCGTTGGAGTTATGGTGCTAGCAAAATCATCGGTGAAGTCGCCTTTCATTCCTATTCAGCAGCCAATGGGATGGGTAACTTTTCAATTGTGAGATATCATAATATCTATGGACCAAGAATGGGTTTTGAGCACGTTATTCCACAGTTTATTGAGAGGATTGAGAGAGGGGATAATCCATTCAACATTATGGGGGGAACAGAGACAAGATCATTTTGCTATGTAGATGATGCCGTAAAAGCTACTAGACTGGTCATGGAAAGTGAGGAATCTAATGGTAAGGTCATAAATATAGGTAGGAGCGATGGCGAAATATCTATTTTGGAGTTAGCGAACAAGATTTTTGCTGTATCCGATGTAAATCCGGAAATTGAAATTTTGCCCGCACCAGAGGGAAGCGTCAAGAGACGATGCCCAAATGTTGAAGAGTTATCCGCATTGGGTTTTATTCCTAATGTTAGTCTCGAGGTCGGATTGGGCAGAATTTACGAATGGTATCATGATTACTACAGAAATGAAGGTGACTCTTCTTGAACATTAAAGAGAAAATCTTCGATCTCGTAGAGGAATATTTCTCAGTAGAAGAAGAACCCTTCATTCCTGGAAAATCAAGAGTTGGAGTAGGATTCCCGTGCTTTGACCATCGTGAGGTTAATTCCGCTTTGGAGTCATTGTTGGAATTGAGACTTTCTCAGGGAAAAAAGGTAGAAATCTTCGAAGATGATTTCTCGAAATACGTCGGTTCAAAACACGGAGTAGCTGTGAATTCTGGATCTTCCGCTAATCTTCTAGCAATAGCAGCATTGGTTAAGGCAAAAAGAGTACCAATTGGTTCGGAAGTAATAGTTCCAGCAGCTACATTTACGACAGTTGTCTCCCCAATTATCCAGAATGGTTTGATTCCTGTCTTTGTAGATATTGAATCGGATTATTACAACATAGATCCGCAATGTATCAGCGATGCAATCACCGAAAATACCGGATTGATTATGCCAGTTCACTCACTTGGATGTCCGGCGGATATGAATGCAATAATGCAAATTGCTGAGAATAACCAAATTCCTGTTTTTGAAGATTGTTGCGAAGCACATAGTGCGAGGATCGATGATAAGGTCGTTGGATCATTTGGTGATGTAGGCGCCTACAGCTTCTTTGTAGCTCACAATATGACTTCTGGTGAAGGGGGGATGGTGATGACAGACGACGACCATCTTTGTAAAATTCTCAGGTCAATGAGGGAGTTTGGAAGGAAGAGGGATTATGATCCCGATAAACCAAGGTTCTACTATACTGATGAATATCTAACAGATTACGACGAGAGGTACGTTTTTGAAATCCAGGGCTACAATGTCAGGATGACTGATATCCATGCATCGCTGGGGATCGAACAACTAAAGAAGCTCGACGATCTTAATAATAAAAGAATCAATACTGCTTCAAAGTACAATGAACATTTATCCAAATACGAGGATTTCATTCAAATCCCCCGTACTCCAGATGGTTTCTTCCATTCATTCTATGGATACACATTACTTATCAAAGAAAGTGCACCCTTTACGAGAGCACAACTTGTACGTTTCCTGGATGATATGATGATAGAGACTCGTGCATTTATGGGGGGGAACTTATCACTCCAACCAGCTTACAGGAATTCTAACTTCCGTATTTCCGGTAATCTTGATGTAACCCAGGCAATTACCAACAGAGCATTCTTTATCGGTTGCCATCCAAGAATTAACAAGGAGGCACAAGATTATGTCCTCGAAGCATTTGACGAATTCTTCTCCCAGTTCTAGTTCACTTTTGCTCGGTGGGGCACGAGTACTAATCACCGGCGGCGGAGGTTTCATCGGAAAAAGAGTTAGGAAATTATTGGAAGATTATGACGTGTCTGTTTTTTCTCCATCTATAGAAGAATGTGACCTGACCACAATTGAGGGAGTAAAAGATGCCTTCTCTTGCAATCCTGACATAGTAATTCATCTAGCTGCAGATGTTGGAGGTTTGGGCTATCTTTCCGATAACTCTTCTAAAATATTTCATAACAATCTAACCATGGATATGTTGGTAATTAAGGAATCTTGTAACAAAGGCGTAAAGCGATTCATTGGAGTTGGTTCTGTCAATTGCTACCCTTCAAAATCATCTCCCCCATATGTCGAAGCGAATATCTGGGAGGGGTTACCTCATGAGTCAGTTTTAGGATATGGCATATCCAAGAGAATATCCTCCCTCTATTGTAAGATGCTTAGTGACAGCGGTATATTGGATGCTTCAACATTAATATTGGAAGGGGTTTTTGGGCCAGGTGACAATTTTGAAAAAGGAATTTCTCGAGTAATTCCTGCAAATATATCAAGATGTATCGATGCCAAAAATTCAGGAGCGGAATCGATTAAAGTCTGGGGTTCTGGAAAACCAGTTCGTGATTTCCTCTATGTCGACGACGCGGCCAGATCAATTCTATTTGTAATCGACAAAGTAGATTCGGATAGTATCATTAATGTAAGCTCAGGAAAACCAATCTCAATTCGTGAACTAATTGAATGCATTGCGGACACAGTGGGTTTCGAAGGGTCAATTGAATGGGATTCATCAAAGCCTGATGGCCAAGAGATTAGATTTCTTTCTAGCAAATTAATTTCGGATCTAGGATTTAAAGTAGAGAAATCACTTTTTGAGGGCATAAAAGACACAGTCAGATGGTACAACCAATCAAAGATGACTTGAGTTTTTCTTCAATTTACTCGTCATAGCCATAAGGGAAGTTATAACGAGGTTTTATTTCCGGATAAACCTGTAAGGTGTGATTTATTGTGGATGAATCATCGCTCTTAGAAAACATATTCCAGTATAGACCCATCAACCCCGTCTCGGCTAAGGGCCTAGAATTTCAGCCAGACATACGTTTCACATCCTCTAATCATGAGATTTTCCACAACTCCTTGTTATCAATTCTTCATAACAACTCATCAAAAAATAAGAGCATAGTCTTCTCAACAAATCGATTTGAAAATGGAAAACGTAGACTAATTGGAGGTTTTGCTGACCGATTCAAGGGCCTAGCATCTGCAATAATGTGGTCTATAGGGGCAAACCGGTCATTCAAATTAGATTGGACACATCCATTTCAACTGGACGAGATATATGATTTCCCCTTTCAGCAAATTGAAAATAGAGGAGAAATGCCTACAATAGACTTGATCGATAGAAATCGTGTAGAATCACTCCCTTCTATCATAGAGAGGGGGATTATCGACTTTACACCTGTAGAAGATGAAATAATATTTCACTGCAATAGTGTAATCATGGATCTTCTTAAACTGGAGGAAATTCGTAAAAAATTTCCCAATGTAGATTTGGATCAAGAAGGACAGCCAGGACAGATAGGGCAGCAAGAACTAATGGCATCCATTTTATCTATATTTAGAATACTCCCAAATGAAAATGAAACAAACTTCCTATCTTCTTTCATTTCTCTAAAAAAAGAATTTTCGTCAACTATAGGTCTTCAATTCAGAACCGGAGGAGGTGGAGAATGGAGAGATCCCGAGTGGGGAAGTCCACAGGATATTCCTGCACTAATTGAAGAAATCGCTACAAAACTACCACAAAAAAATGGGCAATCGCTTCTTTATCTAGCAACCGACTCCAAAGAAGCGAAAGAAACTCTACTTCAATTTTCACATCCGAGATTGAAGATGATTTGCTCTAATGGGCCTATTGCACATATGGATAGATCCACTGGAGATTTGGCAATTCAAGGATCTCGATTTGCCATAGTCGAGAATCATCTATTAAGTAACTGTGACAAGATATACACAGTTAGAGGGGGGTTTGCGAAACTTGCCAGCTGTAGGGCAAATATGCCACTAACTAGAATTTCCTTAAAGAAAATAAAATCTCCCAAATCGATCCCAGTGGTCAACAAAAAGAAAAGAAATATCATGCTCCAGAATAATTTAATGAGTGAAAAACTGTATTCTACTGAACATAAATTCCTCTACATTGGAGTTCCAAAGGCTGCTACAAGATCAATTCTATCCGTCCTTAGAAGTAATGAATTCACGACATCCGAATTTAATGAACCAATATCCAATCATTTGGAGGAAAATCCATCTCACAACGACTTCTTCATCTTCTCGTTTGTCAGGAACCCATGGTCTAGGATCCTTTCCACTTGGAAGAACAAGATTGCAAATCCCAATGAAGAAGCCCCACGAGTAATAATTGATAGATTTGAGGAATTATACTACAAAATGCCCTTTGAAGAGTTCGTAGATTTCGTCTGCAATTCAGAATCCGGTAATGATGAACTGGGAGATAGACATTGGACCTCTCAACACCTTTTTTTGGAAGATAATCAGGGAAATTTAGTACCAGATTATATTGGAAGGCTAGAGAATCTGGAACAAGATTTCTCTTACGCGCTTTCAAAAATAGGATTTGACAATGTCTCCCTTCCATGGCTGAATACAAGACGGGGTTGGTCCTCTGACTCGAAGAGCATGAAAGCAGACTCTGATTTTTACTACAGAGAATTTTACTCTACTGATTTAGAAAGGATGATTTCAGAACGATATAAGGAAGATATTTCATATTTCAATTATGAATTCTAGAAAATATCCAAAGAAAAAAAATCTCTGTACTTTCCAACATCATAAAATCATAGTCTCCAACGGACAAACCGTGGAAGAAATTCAGATTTCACAAATTATCGTCTGGATCTGCTTCTCTCTACTTTCAATAATCACCATCAGATACTATTTCGCCAAGAACTCACTAAGAGAAATTCAAAATTGTAAGAAACTAGCGTCCAATCAAAGGATTTTGATCATTCTTCCATTTCGAAATGAAGAATCTATATTAAAAAAAACTCTACCGAGAGTGATAGATGAAATTTCTTCAGATAAAAACTGTAAGTTGGTACTGGTTAATTCAGCATCTAGGGATAAAAGCGTAGAACTAGTTTTGAAAATAATTGGAGAATCGGATTTAGTTACAGATTTGTGGGCCCTGATTAATTCAGATAAACCAGGTAAAGGTAGGGCACTCAATCTGGCAATGTCAAACTATGAAACTGGAGATATTGTGGTGATGATTGATGCTGATGCAATGGTTCCAAACGACTCATTAGGAACCTTCAGGACAATGTTTTCGAATGAAGAAATTGGTGCTATCTCAGGATTGGAATCAGCTCATTCCGGAGATCCCATGGCTAGTTACAAAACTCGCTCCAACGAATTAAGAATTTTTGAAAGTTCCAATGGGCACTGTCCCATTCTGGAGGGGAGCCTAATAGCATGGGCACCATCGAGAATTGGTTGGTCTTCATTTGATGAGAATTCGAATGCTGATGACGCTCAAATAGCACTACAAACAATTCGATCCGGCCACAGGAGTCACGTAGAGCCAAAATTACAATTTACTACTACCAGAGATTCCAAGAAGGCTAGTTTCCAACGGTCAGTTCGTAGATCACAAGGCTTGAATAAACAACTCCTTCGAAATATAGATCTTCTTTGGAATCCCAATTGCCCCCAGTTCCGTTCGACTTTTCTATTCAATATACTGCTACATTGTGTAATTCCTTGGTGCGTTATTATTCTCTTATCCGCACCTCTATTTTTCATTGGATATCCCGATCCGGCCCTAGATAACCTACATGTCTTCTCTATGCTGCCTTCATTAATCATTGTCATTTCATTATTCTCAAGTTCTGGCAGAACCCTGCTAAGGGGATCTCTCGCATCAGTATTCGGACAATTCCGAGTATTGTTAAGAATGAGAACCGATAATTGGGAACCGGGTGAAGGGTAGATGAAGGTTTTATCCGGAACCGAAGAAAACGCCCCCATGGTATTAACTCGAAAGGAAAGGAAACCTGGGAGGGGACTTATTTCTGGAAATTTTTCTGCGGGCATGAAGCTTGGATATAGAAATTTCACCAAACCCCACCTTTCCTACAGGCTCGGACTCCTTTGGGTAGTGCTTGATCCGTTACTCAGAGCAATAGTATTCTCTTTTCTTATGATTGTAATCAGGGGCAATACTTCTCCTGAATCACTTGTAATCGGGGTTTTTACAATTTATGCTTTAAACAACTCAATTTCTTCTTCGATGAATCTCAGATTATCTCAAGAACCATTTCCTCTGAGCCATACTCCATCATCTACCATGATTATCTCCAAAATAACCTCTGACATACTTACATCTATTTTCCTCGGCCTTTCAAGCTCAATTATTTTGATATTCGTCATTGAAGTACCTACATCACTCATTCTGATTCTTCCAGTAGCCTGTATCTCCCTGTCATTAATTGGATCAGGAGTGGGGCTACTGCTTTCTCCAGTTGTGATGATAATCAAAGATATTAGTAAGATAGTCAGCTATCTTCTACTCCTAGGATTTTTCCTCCAATGCGTTCTTTATCCATTTTCTGAAACAGAGGGGCTACATAGGGAAATTCTTTCTTGGCTTCCGCATACAATTTTCGTCGAGTGGGCTCGGTCTACTTCATCTGGAAATGAATACCCTTTCTCTATAGAACATGTATTCTCGGCTCTATTTTTATGGACAATTCCCATGCTTTACGGATTTTTCAGGTTCAATCAGTACCGGTGGAGGTCAACAACATGGTCCTAATCTCAATTAGTAACCTTTCACTTATTTACGACGGACTGAGGATCACTAATCCCTTCCGACTTCCAGAAAGACTTAGATTCAAAGCCTTAGAAATTGATGATTTTGGTATTAGAGATGGCGAGATTGTAGCATTGATGGGTCACAATGGAGCAGGAAAATCTACCTTACTCAATTCTATTGCTGGAAAAATGAGGCCCACCGAGGGCGAAATTACAGTGGAAGGTACCATCATCCATCTATCTGGAGTTGATCCCGGTTTCGACCCAAACCTCTCTCCTCGGCAGAATATTCTTTGGCTTTCAAAAATTTATACCTGTGATTCCGAAAGAGTCATTTCCTCTGTAGAAGAATTCTCAGATATCGGAGAGGCCTTTGATCGTCCAATAAGAACCCTATCGGGAGGGATGAGGGGGAGGGTCGGATTCGGTTTCGCGACCTCACTAGAACCACAAATCCTGCTTATTGATGAAGTTCTGGGGGTCGGAGATCCTAGCTTCAAGGCTAAGGCTACTAGGAGATTGGAGGAGATGATGAAAAGAACCGGCATCGTTCTCATATCGACTCATTCAGTTGGTCTTGTCAAGTCAATAGCTTCTAGGGTTTCAGTTCTGGAAAAAGGCTCCCTAATACACGATGGAGACGTGGAAGAAGGATTAGCAATTTATTCTTCGATAAAGTAAAACGGTGTAGATATGAAGATACTCATTACTGGTGGTTCGGGATTCATAGGATCCCATACAATTTCTGTTGCCAATAATCGGGGTTTTGATGTCCAGACAATAGATTTAGTAGATGGTTCTGATTACAAAGCCGATATATCGGAAATAGACTGGCGTTCTTTTGACATGTCCGAATTTGATGCAGTAATTCATCTCGCTGCTCTAATTAGTGTACCAGAGTCCTTTTCAATTCCAGAAAAATATTCCGAAATTAATGTTAAATCTACTGAGAGAATTTTCTCTGCATGTGTGGAACAAGGCATCAAAAGAGTGATTTTCGCATCAAGTGCAGCTGTTTACGGATCTTCAGCCCAGCAAATAAAAATTATTGGCCAGGAAGCCCCCCCTGAATCGCCTTATGCAGATACAAAACTGGCCGGAGAGGAATTGGCAAGGAAGTTTGGAACAAAAAAATGTGCATTCACCGTTTTTAGATTCTTCAATGTTTATGGAAGGGGCCAGGATGCCGATTCTCCATACGCATCCGTCATTCCAAAATTCGTTAATCTTGTATGTAATAATGAACCAATTACGATAGAGGGAGATGGATCGCAAACAAGAGACTTTGTTCATGTTTCGGATGTAGCAAACACCCTAATTAGCGCCTGCTCAATTATCCCAGAAAGACCATTCGAGATTATCAATCTGGGAACAGGAATGGGGACCTCAATAATCGACTTCGCCTCTATGCTTCTGTATATTATGGAAGAAGAAGGACATCCTTCCAAATCAAAAATCAAACACCTCTCACCAAGGGTTGGCGATATCAGAGAATCATTAGCAGATTTAACAGGTCTTGACAAGTATGCCGACCCAGAGACATTCCTACCATTTGAGAAGGGAATTAGGGATTTAGTACAAGAGGAGTTGAAAAAGTCAATCAATGGGAAAAATTAGCTATCAAACCTCATGCCAATTCTCCGTAGCAGTTTTCTTCTCTGCTGTCTCCGAATGAAATTTATCAAATCCTTGTCCTTGATTCTCTCAGTTCTGGTAATTTTTGCCCGAATAAAGCCCGTTATTATGCACAGGCCCCCTATGATCCGCGGTCTTTTCAGCATTGAAGCCAGGCTCTTTGCAATTAGAAATGTCCACGTGTAGCACATTATGTGCGATTTTTTTCCTGCACTCAGGAAATTTGAGATCGCACCATCAATTTCTCCTGTCGGCCTCTTATGCTCTGCCAATATTCCAGAAAAATTCTTAGTTTTCCAACCATTATACTGGGCCATTTTGTTATCTAATCCGTCCCAACCATCAATTTCTCGTATCCCACCAATATCGGAAAAGCACTCCTCTCTGTATGTTTTTAGTCCTCCTCTGGTATGATCCGACTCTACCTTCTCAATTTTCTTAGACTCGCCACCGAGAAAGCAGTTACCGCTCCCTATTCCGAGTTCCTCGTCATCGTCGAATTGCTCAATTATCTTCTCGAAGTAATTATCCGGCAAGATCATGTCCGCATCGATCTTTGAGAAAAATGACCATTCCGTACTAGCATTCTCTAACCCCAAATTAACTAATCTGGCTATCTTCTCCCCACGTGCTCTCTCACTCTCCAAATCCGCACTAACAACTTTGATCCACTCGAAGCGCTCAGATGCCTTATCCAATACTTCCCTACTTCCGTCCGTTGAATCATCATCAACAATGATCCACTCGCACGGCAATATTGTTTGCCTCGCCATTGAATGAATTACCGATGGAAGGAAAGCAACCTCGTCTCTGACCGGGGTCACTACAATATGTCCCCCCAACTTCTCACCAATTCAGCACACTTGAGTTTGCAGTTTAACAGTAATTGACCCTATTACTAAACATCACTAGAGAATATTTGATGAATCAGACGTCTGGGCATTGGTATGAGTGAAGGTGGACCCAATTCCGGGAATCCGCCCAATAAGCAACCTAAAATCGTCAAATTGGGAAATTACGGAAGAACCAATCCCGTTGCAGACTCAGAAGATCACCAAACTATCATTTTCGAAAAAGACGAAGTCTCTATAGAACCAAGTATGACATTTTTCGAACCAAACCAAAGAGCAGAAATAACTGATTTTGATGATGGTACTTTAGGAGTCACTATTCTACAGAAGGATAGTACTCCTGGTTTGCGATCAAAATTACCGATCCATTTACAATCCGGAGAATATTCATTCACGGTAGTCGGATACGCCAATTCTGAATCTACGTTCTTTCCATGGGCAATGGACAGTGAAGGGGTTAGACTAACCCCGACAATTCACATTTCAACAGAAGAAGAGCCGGTCACTGTAAATTTCAAAGTGGCCAGGGATTCCCAAGTATTCTTCGGAGTTCTTTGCCATAGGCAGGAACTAGACGACAAGTGCTTCATCAGTTCCTTCCACATAGCCAAGTCCACTCAAACGGTAAGTACTACCTCAAGGGGATCTTTCAAATCAATTCAGTACACTGAACTTATCGCTCATCAAAATACAAACTTGAGTGTTGGAGAAGGGGGGATCAAAGTTCGTTCTATGCCCATCAGTACACCCGGCGCATATGCAATTATCGATGTAACTCCCAACTCAACGATTACCATTTTCTTGCGTGTCTCCATATCCTATCCAAGTGTCGCTTTCCTTTATGCTGCAGATGCAAACTCAGGGATCGAACTGATAAAGAGAAATATTATTTTTGAATCTCTTGAAGGTCTAGGAGAGGGAGAGTACTCAGAATTGTATAGTTCTGTGAAGATACCCGACAGCATATCTCAGATTCGCTTAGGACTTCTGTTCTCCACAGTTTCCAAGCCTAAAGAACATGAAATGACAATCCACTCATTCGAGGTTTCCGAATACAAAAAGTTGGGTGATGTAGTAGACGAATCGTACGTAATAAACTTGAAGGGGGAGGAGGAGAAACTCAAATTTTGTCAATTTCAGGCCGATAGATTCGACTTCAACTTCACTCGCTGGGAGGCAATAAACGGGAATTCCGAACCATATCTTACCGAATGGCGACAATACATGGATAGGCCGTGGAATAAACTAGACAAAAAACTTGGAAGAAAGGCCATTGATAGAAAAGGGGCATGGGGGTATTTACTATCTATGCAGGGCATTTTTCGAGATGCAATAGAAAAGAAACATAACTCAATTGCGATTTTTGATGACGATTTCATCTTATCAAAATCATTCGATCACCGTTTTTCCAAACTCATCGAACTAATCGGTGAACCTTGGGATGTGATCTATCTAGGAGCTTCACAGTGGCTTTGGGACGGAATAAATAATGACGGAGCAGATTTCTACATCCCAAATGAGAATACTAACGGCTCCTTTGGAGTGATTTATCATGAAAGGGTCTTCGAGAAGATAGTCCGAGAAATAGAAGTTATGGAAGCTCCTTTTGATGCTGGAGCATTACGTAAAGTTACTCTCGGAACATCAAAAGAAAGATCCTTTGTCGCTAATCCAAATATAGTCATAGCAAACCTTGAGAAACCAGGAATCAGGGAAAGTAGGAACCAGTTAGAGTTCTCGAAGAGATTTGCTTGGGATCTTGAAGACTTTCCTGCTGGGTTCTCTTCATGGAGCTCAGAACCAGTAGTCTTGCGTGACATTGGCCGTCATGAAGGGGAGCAGGATTATTCCTTTGTAACTGGAGTTACTACTGTGAATCGACTAGAATATCTGAAAAGATTCGTGTCCGATTGGCTTGCGACAAAGTCTACTTCCGCAAATTCGACACTAATTGTTGCAGATGACGGATCTTCCGATGGAACGATTGAATGGTTAGAGGAATTGGAGTTAAAAGACTCCAGACTTATTGTAATTAGAAACAATGGCAGTGGAATCGCTAGACAAAGTAACAGTATTTTGGATGCTATTTCTAAAATGAAAATTGACATCGATGCAGTTTTCATGTGCAATGACGATATCAGATTCAGAAAATCTGGATGGGACGTTGCTTACTTAGAATCGATGCAATATTCCGGTTTCGATCACTTGGTATACTTCAATCCAGAATGGAAAGAACCCTCCCATTCTGAGAAATTTCAAGGAAAAGCAGATTTAGTTTCATTCTGTACTCCCAGAGAGGCAATGGGTTGTTTCTACACACTAACCCCAAAGCTGATTGAAAGACTGGGTTTCTTCGACGAATCCTCATTCCCGGTACGGGGCCACTCACATGTGGACTATACTATGCGTGCTTGCCGATGCGAGGCAAATGACGGTCAGTTCTTGTTCGATATGAACAACAGCAACACTCTGATTGGAATGGTTCTAAGGGAGGGTTACAAGAGAACTTTCAGGACTCTTTCAGTGAAAGAAATGCATTCAACTACCAGCGAAAATGAGTTGGCAAAGAGGGAGGCTGTTTTACTAACCGAAGATAGAATATTCGTTCCAAGGGGGTGGTAGAATTCGTGTTTCATGTGAATCATCCTCCGAATATGTAAGATTTACAATCATTCTAGAGCAGGCAGATAAAAAGAGAAATGTAAGGTTTAGCGAAATCCAAGAATTTGAGTTTAAATCTTCATCAGAATCAACAGGTTTCGGAACAATTCATCCAGATAGACTGGCTCTAGTGGCAATTCTGAACACACTCCCTTTCTGTGAAGAGAGGCTGCACATCGGATGGCCTGTTTCAGAAGAGTTAATGGAAGCCACAAAGGTAATTTCTCGCATCTCGATAACTTCCGAAGAAGGCCAAATTCAATCAATAAATAGAGATCAATCGGGTCGCCATGCCCTCTCATTCAGTGGTGGTGCTGATTCCATGGCTGCACTTGCGGTGATGCCACAAACAACTGAATCGGTCTTCATGCTAAGAAAGAAAGGCCCAACACGGTCGCTATACGATAGCCATGCAGCTCTAGAGTCATGTCGCCAATTGAGGAATTTGGGCTTCACAGTACACATAGTTGAATCTGATTTTGAGTATCTCAGAAATCCCATCGGTTTCCCAACTGACCTATCAGTCGCTTCTCCAGCGATTTTACTTGCGGATGAGCGTAACTTCA
>MDSW01130823.1_pt1 | contig 17038 bp, 22 predicted proteins | sample 811171 | NCBI WGS metagenome assembly MDSW01 (sample SAMN05326641, study PRJNA326480) | marine metagenome | isolation source: seawater | place: Atlantic Ocean: North West | collected 2012
GATGATAAGAACTTTGTGCTTACTAGAAGAAGTGAGAGACACAGTACTAGCAAAGTTCTTTGCCTGATTGCGTACAGTGTCCAGGAATCGACCTTCATCAGATCCATTGATAACATAATAGTCTGCTCCCAGTTCGTGACAGAGTGCTTTAGCAATAGTAGTTTTACCAACACCAGCAGTTCCAGACAGAAGGAGATTAGGAATCTCACCCTGTTCAAGAAAACTCTGGAAGGTATTCTTCACAGATTCGGGTAGAATGCATTCGTCCACTTTCTGAGGACGATACTTTTCAACCCACAAAAAATCATTCATCATCTAGTTTCCTATTAATTTCAGTTCCTTCCCACTCTGTTGCTTCCATGCGTTCAAACATGTATTGTGCTGCAGAGTCAGGAAGATTGTTTTCACCACATGTAAAAACATCACAGACTGCCATACACTTCTCTGGCCAAGTATGAATACTAATGTGTGATTCGGCAAGAAGGGCGATGGCAGTTACACCATAAGGATTAAACTTATGGGATGACACATCTAACAATGTACACCTACCCATTGTAGCAGCATTGACTAGCATGTTGCGAATATGGGACTCATCATCACACAAAGAGAAGGGACACCCTTTCAGTGTAAACAAGATGTGTTTCATTGGATTAGTTGTTAGGTTCTAGAGCAATATAATATTTGATTCCATCGCCTTGGAACATAGCAACATTCTTCTTACTGAGAGATACATTGTAATCACCAGGAAGAAGACGAAGATTCTCTACCTTGAAACAGAAACAGAATGAATCTTCTGTAGTTCCGACTTCAACAGAGTAACTATTTGATGTATCGTTCTTCTTATCTGTTACACACAGATTCATTACACCATCAGTTCCATAAAGACAAAGATCTGGCAGTTGATACACGCTAGCAGCACGTTGAAGTTGCTGCAAAACACCTGCCTCAAGACGGAACTTAACATCAATTGAGGGAAGACTAATTTCTTTCTCTGGTGCCTGAGTGATGATATCAGGGTCTGCGTAAAAATATCGAGTCTTTGAGCGACCAGTTTGATCGCTAACTGTTACATAGTTGGTTTGCGTAGTATCAATCTTAGGTTGATCGAATAGAGACAGACCACCAAGGAATACACCAAGGTCATAGATGGAAATCTGTGACTCAAACTGCTCATCAACCTCAGCGATGGCAAGGATGTTCTTATTTATGCTAAGTGTAGAGAGTTTATTACCAGGTTTGATGACAATAGATTTATTGATAGAACAGAAGTTCTTAAGGATTTCAATTGTTGGACGAGAGATTACGGTCATTGAGGGTACGCTTCAGTAGGGGGTGCAGATTTGTCGCTGAAATAAAGAAGGAGAAGTCCGTAGTGCAAGATCTTGATGATGTCACGACGGGCAGTTCCTTTCTTGTCATATCGAGATGCATACTTCAGGATGTTACTCCGACAGAATGCTTCAGCGTCTCCACAGGCATCAATCAGGTCTAGCGTCTGAATACTATCAGTTGCATAGTGCTGATTGTAAGTGCCAATGATATAGTCTCGGAGTTCTTTCAGTAACTCCTCTTCATTGTACTTCATAATAAAGGTGGAACTTTTTAGTAGTATAGATCAATTTGGTTTGAGAGTCAAGTGGTCTCTGTCAATAGTAATTCTAGATTTATCGAACATAGCAATACTCATCGATAAGCGTGTGCTAGAAGGTTTTGCTTGGTGATACCATCCTTTCGGTATAAAGATTGCATCACCAGGATATAAGGTGACATTAAGTTGTGGATTAAATTCATCATCAAATACCATCCAAGGAGTATTTCCTTCAACTTGTATGATGATGTTTTCTGTTTCATCTTTGTGAGGTTTGAAAGAATGAGAACCAGTATGACCTCCATAGATATGCAGGTCAGATGTTACGTCAAGAGTGTTTTCGATTTCACGACATAAATCATTTGTACGTTTATTATAACGACCATACTTAGTAATTACAAAACCATATCCTTTTTTGATTTTGTGTGTGATGTAACGAGTCTCCTGATAATCACCATACCAGGCAGATGTAAAAGTGGGAACTTCATCTTTTATACCATCAGGACTGATAAGTTCCCATTTCATATCAGTCCTGTACAAACATTCATCAACATCATCCCAAGAAACATATTGAGATGGGTCGAACATAATAAAAGGATAGTAAGAGGGAGTATTTCTACTCCCACATAATTCATTCCATGTCTTCATCAGCATCAACTTTAGTGTACAGATCCATGAAGGACTGCTTTGTATCTTCATCAAAACGATTGATGCAGTATTTAATTGCTGAAATACGCTCACCAAAGATGCTATATGCGTCAGCAATATGAACCAAACGACGTGTGGTAATTACTTCATCAACACCACCATCAAAGAAAGTCTTACGAATCACACCTGCCCACCTGACAAGTTTTTCAGAGAAGTCCTGATTGATTCCTGCATTCAATAGAATCTTAGTTTCAATGGCAGCGGAGGGATACTCTTGCTCAAACGTAACTGGGAATCGCTCAAGGAAAGCTTCATTAAGAACATTAGTTCCAACAAAACGACCGTCATCAGAGCCTTTACCTTTAGTATTTGCAGTTGCAATAACATTAAAACCTTCCTTTGGATTGATGTATTTTCCGATTTTCTTCAAGAATACACCCTTTCCTTCCAGAATTGACTGAAGGCAAAGAATCTTATTACTAGCAAGATCAATCTCATCTAGAAGAAGTACAGCTCCCCTCTCCAAAGCTTCGATGACAGGACCATTGTGCCAAACAGTATCCCCATTGACAAGACGGAAACCACCAATAAGATCGTCTTCGTCTGTTTCGATTGTGATGTTGACACGGATCAGTTCTCTGTTTGTTGCAGCACAGACTTGCTCAACGGAGAGAGTTTTGCCGTTTCCAGAAAGACCTGTGATGAAGACTGGATAAAACCGATTGGACTGAACAATCTTTTTAAGAGGAGCATAGTTGCCAAACTGGACGAAGGTATCATCTTTTTCAGGAACGTAAGAGACTTCGGTAGCGGGTTGTGCAGAAGGTGCTTCATAAGCACGTTCGATTTCTTGGGCAGTGAGATTCCATTTGCCCTTACCAGATTTATATGACTTCAGGCGTTTGCAAGCAGTAGCGTAAGATACTTTCAGAGAATCTGCAGTGCTGCGAACCTGAGGAGTGTTGACTTCTGAACCATAAAGATCAGTCAAAGCATTGACCAGTTGTTCAGTAGTAACAGGGTTTGGAGCGAAAGGCATTGGATTTGTTTGTTGTCTATACAGATATTATAGCAGAAGACCTGGCGTTGTGCCAGGTCCTAGGACAGTTATTCAATCGAACACTGCTGTCACATGCATAATAGTTGCTTCTGGGTTTCGTGCTAGTGCAATCTTCTTAGCATGTTCGTAGTCTCTAGCAACTACGATTTCATCGAAGAGTGTTCCAGCAATATAAAGTTGTACTTTACACTTCAAAAGTGTACCTCCACACGATCACCTTCGATCACAACTTTCTTAGCATCATTCTGCTTTGCAGCATTGATAATTGAAGTGACCTGATCTTGATCGGTATTCTCAACTAGAAGTTCTTCTAGACCAGAGAAATCGTTGTTTACTGGAGGTTCAACGTAGGACTCATTTGACTTCCAATCATTAACAAGTTTACGACGACGCTCCCACATCAGACGACTATATTCTCTACGAATAGGGTCTTGCTGTGCCTTAGGCATCTTTTTGAAGGTGGGGTTAACCGATTCGATACACTCCAACATCTTATCAAAGATGATGACGCGATCTCCACCCTTTTCTTTGTTTTTGATATTTGCTTCTAGTGCTTGAATGTCGTTGCCGTAATAGTCAGATACAATCATATTAAAGACAGTGGACAAATCACCATGTTTTTTGATGAATTGCCCCGCTGTCATGCGTTTACAGGAGTCTTTCATGAGTCAAGATTTTTTTGTATTTAGTAAAATTGTTAACTTGTCTGAGTATACACTCCTTATACGCACCTGTCAAGCAATTTGCTCGATGAATGCGTTAAGGATTGTTTTGTTTGTCATTTTAGAACCCATGTGCTTTTTGAATGCACGTTGTAGTTCTGCTTTGGTTGCAACCTCGTTTTTCTGTTTGACTTCCAATTCATGAGATCCACTACCAATTCCTTGGTTAGGCATGTAGAAAGCTTCAGTAAATCCAACCTGATTCTTCAAAGAAGCGAAGCGATTTTTCTTCCATTGCTTATCAATTTGATCGAATTCATCATATGCAAAGTGACGAACAATTCTAGTCAGTTCGTTTTTACTGCAGATGCGAATACCAATCCAGTTGTAGTCTGTGATCTCACGGAAGAAAGATACAATCTCCTTTGTAGTTTCAAAAGGAACTGAAGAAATCTTCCTAGTGTATCCAGTCTCACGATCTTTCAAGAAGAAAGTGCTTCTGTATGCATGACACAGATACTTTTGACGGAACTCATCTGCCCAAGGATATTCAGCGTCATTCTCAATATTGTAAGCAATGGGATTAGACTCACCATCAGTAAGACAAATCACATTCACCTTAGAAACTTTCTCAACATTTCTAAGTTTAGATACAAGTTTCCTTGTGCAAAGGACAGCATCAACCAGTGGAGTACCACCCAAACCAAACTTAGGATGAGAACCGATTCTCCATCCACCCATAGCAAATGCTTGGAGGAAGATTAGTTGCATAGACTTTTCCAAAGACTTTGCGTTCTGACGAGATGACAGAAACTCTAGGAGTTTGAAGTTCTTACTGATAGCAAGTTGATTTTGCTTTGGTTCTACTGCTACTACTTCCTCTTCATCCTCTTCTCTTGAGTGACTATAACCATCTTGGAATGCGTAGACACGGAAAGGAATACCAACTTTTTTACAGAACCAAACCAGATTGAAAGTTTGCTTCAATGTATCAAGTAGTACATCACTCATAGAACCAGACCAGTCAATATGCATGATCAATCCATGGTTCTTACCTTCAGGAATAGTAGTAACTTTCTTGAAGATATCCTCATTGTAGAGGTAAGTATGCAACTTATTAGTATTGATTACACCAGTTTTAGAAGTGGCAGCACGACGATACTCGTCTGCAGACTTCTTCATCTCGAATTGTTTTACAAGATAGTTGATGGTCTTTCTAGAATCTTTCTTGTATTGATCATACTTAGTCATTGCATACTCTAGATTTCTAAAGTAGTAATTCTGACTGCTTTCTTCTTCAAAAGCTCTGCCGTAAAACCAGCAGTTCAGTTCTTCCTGAATCGTAGCAGCAGGAGTAATAAGTTTATCTACATCAACATCTGGAAGAGAAAGGTAAATCCACTCAGACTGATCATCATCAACCAGTGTTTCTAGTGCATCACGCAATGCTTCTTCAGTAATACTTTTAGTCTCATCATATTCTTTCTCATAACTAGGAACATCTAGATGAGCAGGATCATCATCACCATAAGAGTCTTCATCCATAGGATCCCGATCTGTAAACCAGTCTTTTTCATCTTCTCCATCTTCATCGTCACCTTCTTCAGAAGATTCTGGTTGTACTTTTTCCTCTTCATCAGCAGAGTCACCTTCTCCTTCCATATCAATTTCAGGAAGATTTTCTAGAGACTGCTGCTCTTTTTGTTCTTGTTTTACTTTAGAATATTCATAAACTCGCTTAGCAAGATCAACAACTTCTTCAAAACTATTAGTAACATCTGCAGCATCAACAAACTGCATCTCATCATCAGCGAATGGGATAGCAGTATTTCCTTTGTAATACAGATTGATACGATCAATCAAAGGAAGTTTATCGAGTTCTTCACCTTTGACACCAAAGAAATCATTATCCCAAAGTTCTTTGTATCCTTTGAAGAAAGATTTACGAAGACCAGGATAGGTCACCTTCATCATACGCTCAATACGAGCGTCCTCTAGGACGTTCACAAACGCCTTAGGAGCATCACCAAACCCAACGTTAGGGGTATAGAGAGCATGACCCACCTCATGACCAACCAGAAGGTCATATACTGTAGAGGATGCAGTCTTCCAGATAGGAAGAATCAAAAGTCGCTTGTCAACATCAAAGGATGCAGTGCTGACCCGACGATGCTCAACGTTGAGGTTTTCGGTTGCCAGTAGTTTGGCGAGGGTTCCTTTAACTTCTTGATTGATCATAGGATTCTTTAGATGTATACATCATAGCAGATCAGATCGGCAATGGTCAATAGGGTGGACACTTTTATTATTGTCCCAATGCCTCACCGCGTTGGCAACGATAGCCACATTGGTAACCATGTAAGAAACAAAAATAAGGGTGCGTATGCTAGCAATAATATCAGCTTCTCTGTTTGTTCGTCCATCTTTCGCACCTAATGCTTTTGCCCAGACTCTCCATGCTTTACGAATCGTCTGACATCTTCGAGAAATCATTTATCTTTTCAAATTTAATTGTTCGTAGGAACTTGTCCACAAGAATTTCACCCTTGTGACTGATAACAAAAACATTAGAATCATTTCCAAGACCACGAAGAATTTGCAATAGTTCAGCAGTGCCAGAAGCATCGAGAGAACTATCAAAAACTTCATCAAGAATCAAAAGATTTGTAGCAACACTATTCTTCATGCGAGCAACTTCACGCCATGTAAACAATAGTGCTAGATCAATCTTCTGTTTCTCGCCTTCCGAGAAGGAAGAATAAGAAAACTCATCTCTAAATCGACTCTTGATAACTTCATTGAATTCTTCATCAAGGGTAAAGTTGACAAAGAAGTCCATGCTATGCAGATATTTATTGATCAGATTATTGAAAACAGGAACGTATTTCTTGATAATCTGACGTTTGATACCAGAGTCTTTCAATAGAGTTGCAGTAACATTATACTCATCTAACTGACGACTAACTTCAGAACAATCTTTCTGAGTATCCATATACTCTTTATTGAGAGCAAAAAGAACTTCTTCTTCACTATCAATGTTGGGAGTATTCTGTTGCAACTCAAGAATTTTTCTGTTGATTTCTACTGCTTCAGATTCTAAACGATTTAATTCACTTCCCCAATTATTGAGTTCTGCTTTATCATTATTAAACTCTAGTGCAATTTCATTGATCTTTTTAATTACATCAATAGTATCATCCAATTGAGTTTCTACATGTTGAACTGCTTTGTTTAGTTCAACTCCTTGTGCTGCAAGCAATTCTGTTTTTGCTTGACGCAATTCCATATCAATATGTTGTCCACAAGAAGGACAATTCTCATGCTTAGTATAGAACTTATGGTCGCTGATACATCGTTTGAGATTTGCTGTATAATCAGACTTCTTTTGTTTCAGATTATCCAACATATCATTGTACTCAGTAGTATCAAAGATACCTTTCTCTCTATTTTCTAAATCTGTCTTTCGTTCTTCAATCCTTTCTTTTAAAGTTTTTACTTTATCCTGATTAACAACTAATTGATGATTCTTTTCTACCTGCCTATTCTCATTAACTTCCACTAATGTTCCAATTAGTTTCTGCTGTGCATCAACTTTCTGTCTTGCAAGACTCAACATGTATTGGCATTCTTTGCTTTGTTCTGTTGCTGCTCGGACTCTATCCTTCAGCAATTGATTCATGTTCGAGAAGACATTGATGTCGAGTAGATCTTCAATAACTTCTCTCCTGTGAGCGGCAGGCAGTTGCATGAAGGGGACAAAAGTTGACGATCCGAGTATAACAACTTGAGTGAATGACTTGAAATTGAGTTTGAGGACTGACTGCTCCAGATATTTCTGGGTGTCTTTTGCAGCAGCGTCCTGGTCAACCAGTTTGTTATTCTTGTAAAGTTCAAAGACATTGGGTTTTGCTCCTCGGAATACCCGATATTCATCACGACCTATAGTAAAGCACACTTCTACCTTCAGACCTTTTTCGTTGATACTGTTTACCAACTGTCCACGATTGATCTTTCGGAATGGTTTGTTGAACAAAGCAAAGCACAAGGCGTCCAGCATAGTGGACTTTCCTGCGCCATTGGCACCAACAATAAGAGTGGAGGAACTTTCAGTGAGTTCAATCTCAGTCCACTGATCACCTGTTGAAAGAAAATTCTTCCAACGAATACTTTCAAATAAAATCATGAGGGCGGGATAACAAGATCGTCTTTTCTAACAATAGAATAATTGTAACCATATTTGTCGCAGTTGATAGCAACAACATTAGTATCGATTTCCATCAATTCTAATTCATCAGGATAATCATCTGCGTTTAGCATCTCAACATATCGTACAGCATCATCCTTCTCCTCAAAGATATGTACAGTCTTTTTCATATCTTGATTCTGAACTGCGTAGATACCGCCTGATAATTTGTCTGTTAAGATAAACATTATAGTTCAATTGCTTCTGTATACAACGATCTCAATAAACTTTTTACATTATCTTTACTGACCCTTAGGTCTATCTCATCTATGTAGTTATCTAACAAGGTCATTGTGTCTTCGGATTCCATCACCGCATTATTATTTTCAAGATCAACACTAAGATCTTCAATAATTTTTAGATCAGCGAGACCCGAGTTTTGCAATTGAGTTACTGCATAATCAAACTTGGCATAATCGCCTTTATCTTCAACGATCAGTTTGACAAATGCTCCTTTGAGTTCGTCTCCTTCTGGAATACTAACTCCATTATTATAATACAATTTATGAAAAACATCAAAGGGATTCCGATAAAAAGTAGTTTTGAGAGTGTCTGTATTAAAGACGTGAAATCCTCTTTTGCATCCGTAATCATTCCAGTATAATTGATATGGGTTACCAAGATAGTGTACATTATCTTTCTTGGATTTCATGTGATAATGACCACTAAAAACTCGTTTGAATTTACTGAACAATGACTTATCCATACCATTGTGCATCACATGACCAGGATGAGCTTCAAACCCGTTAAGCTCAAGATGGCCCATAACGACAGGAGCAGAACTTTCTGCAACAGATCTAAAGGATTCATCGTAGTTTTCGTCGCATATCCAAGGCAGAAGAAGTATAGAAACACCACCAACATCAATGGTAGTAGGTCTATCATAGACACTGATGTTCCCATATTCTCCAAGTAACTCACTTGGGGCGTTAATTCGTAAAGTGTTCTTGTAGTAAATATCATGATTACCTACTAGCATGTGCATACGAACTCCTCTCTCTTCAAGAGGACCAAACCACATTTCTTTCGCTGATTCCAGCGACATGAAATTGATAGAACGACGTTTGTCAAACGTATCACCTAAACAGATGATAGTATCAATACTATGGGTATCAATGAAAGGTAATACTACCTCACTATAAAATTTTTTATAATGCTCAATAAAGTGAACATTGTCATTACGAACACCAAAGTGCTGATCAGTAATTAGAAGGACTTTCATTTGTACCAAATAAAGGTGTTGTCAAAAATACTCATTCTGTTATCAATACTATTCTTCTTTCTAAAGTTAGTAATCACCTGTTCAATTACAGGACATCTGTAATCATGTCCAGCAAAAATACCACCAGGTTTAACTTTAGGATACCAAGTTTCAATATCTTGACATGCTTGTTCATAAGTCATGTAAGTATCGATAAAGATAAAATCTAATGATGCATCTTCAATATCATTTGCTGCATCGTTTGAATCTTTTTCGAGAAAGATTACCTTATCTTTGTGTCCTGAATACTCTATATTATTATAACATACTGCCCTATTATACTTAATCTGTTTCTCATCAATAGAATAATTAGCAGTTACCCCATCATATTTTTCAATTAGATAATCATCGTATGGCAAATAACTATCCACACCATACAATTTTTTGATAGAACAATTATGTAAAAGGGTCATAAAACTGAACCCTTTGCACACACCGATTTCAGCACCTACCAAATCGTCGCCTAAAAAGTTAATACAATGAATGATGCTTCTAACATCAGAAGGAGCATCTGTAAAATCGTAAACTGGTCCAGGGCGATTGGGATTGAAAGTGTCTGGTGTGTGTAGTAATGGAATACCACTCATCGTTTAGAATTCATTTCGACACGGGACTTAATCTGATTATACTCCGATCCGCCGTCGCCGTCAACACTGAATACATGATCATATCCAGACTTCTCAAGGATCTTATCCTTGATATCCATCTGCCTTTTTTCCTTGGCGATACGCCTGAGGAAAGCATAGTATACAATCTGTGTAAAATACGCAAATGGATTCTTTGACTTAGCAGGATCAAAGTTGTCAATATATTGAATACAATTTTCAATGCCATCACACACCATGTCATCTTTATACATGTAATTAATAAAATTTGGTCTGTAAGATAAATGCGTAGCGATCTTTAAAAAACAACCTCCAATGTAATTATTCACACGAGGTTTTGGCAGACTATTCTCCGCAGCATAAGTTACCTCTTCCTTGTACTTTACAATAGCTTCAAGGAACTGTTTGTTATCTACATAGTGCTGTTTCTTTTTCGGAGAAAGTTTTTTCATATAACTTTTGCTTTGTGTACATTATAACACACTTGACAAAAACGTCAAGTCTCGATAGAATAACCATGTCAAGGGTTCAGAGATATTCTAGCTTCTATAGATCTTTTCAAATAAAGATCTGGCGTTGTCGATACTACCTAGATATCCCATACTTTGATCTAGTTCTAGGTGGGTTTCTTTTTTCTTTTTATCCATGCCGCCTTCTCCTAAGAGATATGCTTCATAGAGGATGATCATTTCTTTTTTCATAGAGGCGACGGCAATAATATCCTTCTCTCTTATGATAAAGAAATCTTCATCAGACATCTGCATCCATGGCGCGAATCCCATGCCACGGGCAACCTTTTGTTCATCAATCTCTTTAGTAATTACTTGAACTGCTACTGGGTCTTGAATGAATACTAAAGTTTCATTCTCATCATCTGTAATTACAGCTTTACCAAGGACTTCCTCACCAGAAACTAGTTTGAAAATCCCGTAGAACTCTTCGTCGTGTTTTGCGTAGTTAATCATAAGCCTTTAATTTTACATCTATGATTTCATACTGAAATTTTTCTTGATTGTATATCTTGACTCTCTCCATCAAATGATTGAGGGTATAGTTATTACCCCTGTCAGTGGAGATGTCATCCGCAATATCATATAATGTTGCTTGTGATTTATTCTCGCCTTTCCTTAGAACACGACCGATGGATTGTAGGTTGCGAACTCTGGACTTAGAAGGACTAGCGAAAATAACGTTATGTAAGTTTTTAATATTGATACCAGTAGAGAAAGTGCCATAGGATGCAATAATGATTGCATTATCCGAAATCTCAGTCAACCTACGGGTTTCTTCTCTATCATCAACATCTACTCCGCCATGAACAAAATATACTGGTCTCCCAGTACCACTATTTATCAAGTCATAAAGTGGTTGTCCGTGACGTTCTACATAATTGAAGAGGACAAGTGTATTTCCTTTGAGATCTCGCGCAAGATTACGAATGAATCTATTCCTACCTTCATGCTCTACAAGGTATCCAATCTCATCCTGATACCCCTCAAACAATTTCTCTTCGTGCTTCAACAACACAATCTTTACTTTGAGTTTGGCAACATGACCTGCTGCCATTAATTGATTAGTTTTTGTAACTTGAGAACATCTACCAAAAACACCTTCCAGAACTAACTGGTTGACATTGGCACCATCAAGCGTACCTGTAAATCCAATTCTATACTTACACTCATGCAACTTACTCATAAGAGAAGTCAGAGATTTAGCTTTGAAAAGGTGCGCCTCGTCACCGATCACGACATCAAACCTGTCAAACCACTTACGCGGTTCCTTGTAAATAGATTGCCAAGTGGTAATTACTACGCCATGGTCCGTATATTTTTCTGCCCCCGCATATATTTTGTGGCAATCTTTGGTCGCCATCCATCCATATTCTTCAAAGTCTTTGTACATTTGCTCCACCAAAGAAGTGGTAGGTACAACAATTAAGATATCTCTGTTTGCATTTCTATGATAACGTACTAATGCATAGATCATCAGAGACTTACCTGATGCTGTTGGAGATAGCAGCAAGCGTCTATTATATTTTAGTGCCTCGTATATTGCTTTGTATTGATAGTCCCTGACAGGAAATGGCAGATGAAGGGATTTCACAAACCCTGCCACACCTTGTGGGGTAATCATATCATTTCTTTCTAATGGATGACCGAAGTATTCGCAGTCTTCCATTTTATATTTGTATCCTTTTTCATCCGCCCAATCCAAAAGATAATCAATGAGACCACAATATATCTCACCTGTTGCTGGTGAGTATAAACGAATCTTTCCATCCCAACCTTTATAACGTCGAGTCTTCTGCATATACTTTGCCGACTCAATTTCAAAGGTAAAGAAGTCTGCTAGTTCATAATTTAATCCTGGTTCTGCATCTACTTTTAAATAAACTTCATTCTTTTTACGAATAAGGAGGTCCATAAAACCACGCCACTAAAGATTCACGAGTTCCAGAGATGATAGGGCGTACCCTATGCCATTGATCACTTTGGAAAAAAATGGCAGATCCAGATTTCAACTTGAAGGTTGCGTATCTTGGATCTGTCTCTGGTTTATATATCTCCAAATCAAACTCGCCTCCTTCGTACTGATCATTCAAGAACATAGTCATACTAATCTTTCTTACCAAACCCCTGACAGGTTTTGGATGTTGATCCACATGCCAGTCATAAAAATCTCCAGTTCCATACTTGCCATATTGCACTGCTTCCATACCAGTGATATTCAAGTTCCAATGTGCTTGACGATTAATTTGTTTCACCATACGCAAAAGCATGGACAGGAGTTCTTTATCTCCCACCCATGCTATCTGTGAACTTCTATTCGATTGAATGCCGTTATGAATATTTCCTTGAGACCATTTATAATTTGCTGAGATTATTCTATTAACAATCTCCATTGCACGGCGATTGAAAACAACTTCTTTATAGTATAGTCCGTAATTCATTAGAAACCATTTTGAAACCTCTTCCACTCAATAGCATTTTTGATATGGTAAGTGCGAGAGTTAATCATACGCAAAACACCATCAAGAAAGAAAAGCACTTGATCTATGTAGTCTACCTTGTATTGAAGTTTTTGCATGTCTTCATCTGCTTCGATAAACATTGTAATCTCTTCCTTAGTGGTAAGTTTGAGATCAAATGGCATCTCTTTATATACAGAAGAAGGTGCCTTCCCTTTGTAATACAACCATTTTTCTTTTAGAAGACGTTTGATTTCTAATTCCCTATCTTTCTTCATCAACGAATAGGTATTATAAAACTCCATGTACTTCATATGAAGTTGTGGAATTGCTATAGAGTCATTGTCATGAAGATCATCATCCAGTTTGGAATCAGTCTTCCACATTTCTTGTAGGGTTTCTAGATTCATAACGATACTTAAGTGCTTGTAAGTGCCATGCTTGCGCTAAACTTTTAGGTCCTTCCTGTAAGAGTTTTCTCTCTTCAGCAGTAAGAACATAATGATCAAGCATGTGTTGCTTCCATTCGATCATCTTCTTGTTTGACTATTAACGTTTCTGATCTCATATAAAGTATACTTGAAAGTTGCCGATGCTGTCAAGAACTCATTATCACCACCTGTAACATCAAATGACAATGTGGTCAATTCAACTGGAAACAAATCCTTGAAGACAACATCAAAATTTGCAACATTGTTATTGTTCAATACTTGCAGAGTGGCATCAGAAAATCTAGGATCTTGTGTAGGACTATCTTGATTAGATTCCCTCCAAAGTTTTCTTTCTTTTAATTCTTGAGGTGTACCTAATCCACGCATCCAATTATGGATCTGCATATAATTTTCTAAGTTTTCATCCACGATAAACTCAACAGATAGTTCTCCATATCGCATGTTTCCTTCAACAGGGATGGGAACTAAACCTCTAGTTGGAATACTAACTTCTCCCAAACTAATGGTTGGGATGTCAACTTTTTGACATAGAAATGAAACCTTACTTGCTTTATCGAGAATGAATAAAAACCCGATAGGGGACAAAAAGTTTTTATTAGTTAGTTGTTCTGTATACCAGTTTGCCATTAGTCGCGCTGTCTCCAGTCGTCAGGTTTATCTCTCTGGAACCAATCTACAATTTCATCAGCACCTGTGAACCCCGTTTTGTGATTGGATGGGTCGGGGTCACCTAGTCCCATCCTATTCATAAAATCATCCATGCTACCTTCTTGGATATCTTGAGCAGCCTGACGGCGTGCTTGGTTCATAAAGTTTCTAGCAGTGGTATGTGACTTTGCTAATTTTTCTGCCCAAATCATATCTTCGATAGGGACATACTCTTTATTAGCAATGCAACGACAGATGGATTCAAGTCGAAGGCGATATGCAGTAGAAAGCATAAAAATTTACACCAGATACAGTGTTATTTAGATTCTAACATTGATGTCAATTCTTCTGTCTTGTTCCAGTCAGCATATGCTGAATCAGATCGATCCATAAGAATGTCAAAGATATCGTTCTTAATTACTTCATTGGAAACATAATCATCTAAGTACATGTCCAATGCTTCTTTGAGATATCTTTTTCTATGCCACTCTGGGGAGTATGGTTTATAATCCATGATGTAAGGTTCAGAGTTATAAAATTATTTAGCATAAAAAAAGCGGGGGTCCTAAAACCCCCGACACTTCCTTCACACGGTAACTTTATTTAGGTCATAAGGACCTCCTTACATATTCGTTTGCAAGTATTTTGGTGTGTGACTTCACATTCAATTAGGCACTCATAGTAGTCATTTAGTTTCTGGTTTTCGATGTCCATCTCATCGATAGTATCTTCAAAATGACGCCATTCATCCAATTGATTGCGTGAGGTTATGTTGTGCATAGTCACCTCTGTAACTGGGAACAATAATATAAAAAGGGTTAGGGTTCATTTTTCCACCTCACTTAATTCTACTACTACTTATAAGCAAATGCTGACAAAAACGATAGGTACTTTGTCCCCAGCAACAACTCTTATTTTTTGTATACTAAGATACATTAACGCCTTGGCATAAAAAAAGGACCCCGAAGGGTCCTTGGTGGTATGTGAACCGATATCACATGAGGTTTGCAACCTGTACGCGACGATAGTAGCGGTTGCTGTTTGCAGTCAGAGCGCCAGAACCTTGAGTCAGACCTTGTGCGAAGGGGTTCGAGACCATGCCGTAGCGAGTCTTGAAGCCGATCTTGGGCTGGAAGGTGTTGGGGTTGATTGCACGAACCTGCTGGAGAGGGACGTAAGGGCAGTAGAACAGACCAGCATCATAAGGAGAAGTACCCTTATAACCTGCAACGTAGTAGTGCTTATCAGCAACGTTTGCAGAGTAAGGATCAACGTAGACCTTGATGCGACCGTTGAGTGTACCAACCAGAGTGGAGGAAGTATCGTCAGGGACGAGACCATTGTTACCACCCAGAGCAGGTGCATAGTCAAGAACGCCTGCCATGCCGAGTGCAGAAACAACATCAGCAGAAGCGATCAGGATGTTGCCCTTCCCGCGACGAGTTTGCTGACCGATTGCGTTTGCATCTCTTTCGATCTGGAACAGAAGACCCTTGAACTTCTCAACAGACCAGCGACCATTGGAGTCAACGTCGAGGTCGAAGATACCAGCGTTAGCGGTATTGTTCTGAGCACCAGCAACAGCGTTTGTGTAGATAGTTCTAACAACTTCTCTGTTGATTTCTGCCAAGATCTCAGTGCTGAGAATGTTGGACAGCTCTTGCTCAGCATCCAGACCATGAATCGCCTTCAGGTCTTGTGCGAGTTCGATGCTGTACTCAGCTTTCAGCGCACGAGCTCTTGCTGTGACGGTGACCTTCTCGATCGAGAAACCCATCTCACGGAACTCAGATCCGCTAGTAGCATCATCCAGACCTTCAACGGTTGCAGTGGTCATGCCAGTTGCATCGCCAGTCTGCTCGTAGGTTCCAGCGGGGGAATCGTTGAGGAGACCAGGGTTGGTGCCTTCTGCATCGTTGTTCGCAGAGCTAGAAGCGCCAGGATCGTAGGAGGTGCCAGCACCACCAGAGAAACCAGCGTTAGGCTCGTTGAAGAATGCTTCATCGTAACCAGACTGTGCAGGTCTACGCTCGGAACCATAGTTGGTACGCATTGCGAAGATCAGTCCAGTAGGACCAGTCATAGGTTGAACGCCTGCGATATCGTAAGCGATCAGTTGAGGCATCGAACGTCTGATCAGAGAGATCAGAACAGGGTCGAAACCAGCGGTAGCGCCAGTAGCAGTATCGCTACCAGTGTAACCAGTTGTTTGAAGAGTTTCAGTCAGGATCTGACCTTCTTCTGCTTGTGCTCTTTCTTGGTTTTCGAGGAGTTGTGCGACTACGCCTTTCTTATGGGAATCGGTAATCTCAGGCAGAGACTCGTGATTCAGAACGGGTGCCCACTTCTCCTGGAGGTTTCTTAAAGACATTTTGTACTCCGATTAAAGTGATTAGTTAACAATTATTTGGACCAGCGAGCTAACGCATCGACGTACTTCGACATCGTGGTGCTGTTGGTTTCTTCGACAAGGGGTTCCGAAGCTTCCTCAGTGGGGTCGCTTGCAGAAGCTTCTGCAAGTTCAGCCTTTCTAGTGAAGTAGGATTCCTTGATCGTATTGACTTTATTTCTAAAGTCTTCTTCAGTTTCAAACTCAACACCCTCTGCGAGAGAAGCAAGCTTCTCCTTCTGCGTTTCTGCAAGACCCGCAGCGCATTCGTTCACAATCTCCATTTTGACAAACTCGCCAATTCTCTTATTCAAAGATACATTGGCGTCGATTTGCTCGTTGAGTTTAGCTTCCATATCATCTAATTCACCTGCCATACCATCGAGCAGGTTGAATTTTTCTTCAGGAACACTGAAATTGTGCTCCATGAAGAGACCTTTTAGACCGTTGAAGAACGACTCTGCCATCTCAGTCTTAATGCCGTGCTCGATCTGGAGAGCATTCTCCTTCATCC
>MDSW01086401.1_pt1 | contig 17034 bp, 16 predicted proteins | sample 811171 | NCBI WGS metagenome assembly MDSW01 (sample SAMN05326641, study PRJNA326480) | marine metagenome | isolation source: seawater | place: Atlantic Ocean: North West | collected 2012
ATGCAACTACAAATTCTGTAACAACAGTTCAGGAAGTTCTTGGAGATATGATGGGTGACGCACCTGCATGTAATGAATGTGGTCATATTACTATCAGAAATGGTTCATGTTACAAATGTTTAAACTGTGGAAATTCTTTAGGCTGTAGCTAAACTAACAATTTCGTAATATTTTCAACAATCATTTTTTGTTGACTAGTGCTTACATGATTTCCAATAGGAATATAAAACCCTTTCTTACCTATTTTTTCAGATATTGGACATTCAAATATATCTTTACCTAAATTAAGATAAGCTGGTTGTAAATTTAGAGGAAAAAAGAATGGTCTTGTTTCGATTCCCTTATCTAACAACATTGACATAACTTTTTTTCGATCAAATTCTATTTTTGGAATAATTCCATATACCCAATAATGATTTTTAACACCATCTAAATCAGTCAATGGTAGTTGAAGAATATCTTCATATTCTGAAAATAGTCCGTTATAAACATCTGCTTTTTTTATTTTCATTTTTATAACTTTTTCAATACTTCTAATGCTTGAATTTCCAAATGCTGCCTGTATACCGCTTAATCTGTAATTCCAAAATAAATTTTCATGTTTAAATCGATCTGAGTTATTAAAATCTAAGTTTCTTATTTGCTTGATTTTTTCATATGCATTATTGTCATCTGTTAACACTGCTCCACCTTCACCACTTGTAATGTGTTTATTTGCATAAAAACTCAATGTTGAAATATGACCAAATGAACCACATTTCCTTCCGTTTATTATTTGACCATGAGCTTCTGCAGAGTCTTCTATAAGATAAATATTATTCTCATTGCAATACTTTTCAATATTTTCTGCATCAGCAACTAATCCATAAGTATGTACCATAACGATTGCTTTTGTTTTGTTTGTTTTGACTTTTTTTATATCATCGAGTGTCATATTCCACGAGAATTCATTTACATCACAGAATACAGGTTTTCCACCTGACCTAACAACAGCTCCTAAACAAGAAATTATTGTGAAGGAAGGAATAATAATTTCATCATCACTATTTAAATCCAGACTTTGCAAAGCAGCTTCAAGTGCAATACTTCCATTAGAAAGTGCTACTGTGTAAGTTCTATCAAAATATTTTGCAAGAGAATTTTCAAATTTTTTGATTTCTAATGAACTACCTGATATATTTTTTTTATTAAGCGCATTAAAAACCGCTAACTTGTCTTTAAAGTAAATTTTGGGCTCAAAAACATTAATCATTTAAAAATGCTTTTTATCCATATCTTCTATATATGGTCCTTGTTTAAATTCTATGAATTTAGATCCTTCAATAACTTCAATTCCATGTCCACCTTCAAATAATAAAATTGCATCATTTGTGTTAATAATTACTGCATCAATAAAGTTTTTTTCATTATCAAAAAGCATAATTTTTAAAGACCCTTTTATTACAACAATTGCCTCAGATGTTTTATTAATTTCTCTTTTTTGTGAATTGTGAATATGATTCTCAATTATTTCACCTTGTTCTAGTTTAAATGTTCCAAACTGAAAATCTTTATTATTATCAGTATAAAAAGTTTTACCATCACGAAAATCTGAATCTTTATGCACTATTGCAATTAAATTATTGTTTTTATCAAAAATTTCCACTTTTTACTTAAGTTTGCTCGCTGCTGCTTTTATATATGGTAGTGACAATTTAAGAAGAACAAAATAATTAGTACTTGTTTTTGAAAAACCATGTTTTCTAGGTTTACAATAATATCCAACTTCAACGACTTTAATTTCTTTTTTCTTTAAATTCTTCATCAAATATAAAAAATATTCACCATAAGTCGAATTTGAAAAAACATCATCAATAAAATATTTTTTCCTTCCAATTATAAAGCCGCTTGTAATATCATTAACGCCTATGTTTGTAAGCGTACTTATTAACTTGTTAAAATATTTTGATAGATAGATTGCAAGGACAGAATCTTCCGAGTTAGAAATTTTTCTTATATATTGAATTATTCCCAATTTTCTGTCCTTCTCTATACCTTTGTAGCCACCACCTTCAACAAACCTTGAGCCAACAATTACAGAATCTCGATCTTTTTTTTGCTCGATGATAAGTTTTTCAACAGAATTAGAATCCATTGAGCCGTCTGCGTCAAGCCACATCACATATGATTTGCTGGAGTATAATATACCTTCATAAATTGATTTAGGTAAAGATTTTATATCGCTTCGAACAATTATTTTAATTTTTCCATTTTCTTCATTTAAAGTATTTATAAATGTTTCAGTACCATCATCTGAATTATCATCAACAACAATTATTTCAAAGTCTTTGATGTTTTGAGATTTTAGAACTTCAACTATTTCGGGTATTAATATTTTTAAATTTTCAATTTCATTAAGTGTTGGAAGGATTATTGAAATTGATATGTCATCATTTTGCATAGAATTATTCTATAGGAAAAGATTAAGGATATATGAAAATTTATTTTTTCACTACAGCAAGTAAAATAAAACCAAATTTATTTAACAACAATCGTCCTAAAAAATTATCAGCAAATATCCCTAAATTATTGTTTAATATCGATAAAAGTAAACCTGGATTAATTATTTTTTTAATGACAACATCAGAATAATGTTTTTCTAATACTCCTCGAAGAGATTTTTTAGTTAATTTTGTAATAGTTACGTTTTCGTAGTTTTTGACGCCAAAAAATCTCGAAATTTTTTGAATAATTACAAAAATTGATGAAAAATTTGGTGTTGTGATTATTATTCGTCCATCTTCATTGATCAATTCATTTAATCTCTTTAGTAAATTATTTATATCCTCTTCTTTTAAAAATTCAATTAATCCCAAAACTGTAATTACGTCAAACTTTTGTTTTTTAATTTTTTCAAATTCATTAATAACATAGAAATTGTTTTTATTTCCAAAAGTTTCTAATGCATAATCTATTTGATCTTTTGATATGTCAATTCCTACTGAGTTATTGTATAAATATCTTCCAATAAATGTTCCAGAACCACATGCATAATCTAAGTGATTATCTCTTTGATTTATATATTTTTTAACATTTAAGTATGTGCAATTGTGCCAATTTGCTTGAAAATTTCTTCCATTTAAGAGACCCGAACTTATTAATTTGTCATAATATCCTTTTTCAAAGTTTTCATTCCAGAACTTTTCATTGATATTCATTTTTTACTTTTCTCAATAATTAGATACGAAAAATAAACATAAATTAAAGAAAGAAGAAATACAAACGACCAACTGTAATTTTCATAATTGTTTATATATTCATTTATTTTTGAATCAAGTGAAAAGTAAGTAAGTAATACTTCGGATGGATTAGTAAACAATGAAATTATCTTTACACTTAATAATCCAACAAAAGAGGTAAAAATTATTTTTTGATACGCCTCTATAGCAATAAAGCTCTTTAAAACTCCTAAGAGATAATTAGGATTTGCATATGGCACTAGGCTGTCAAAAGAATTAAAAATCTTTCCTTCACTTAGAGTACTAAAACTTGTAGATTCAAAGAAAAGTTGAGATAGCGAACCAAAAATAGAGAATAAAATTACAGCATTAAAAATATGTTTTTTATCTTTTCTATCTTGATACAAAAAAATTATATTCAATGGAATCAAAGTATATAAGTATCTGAACCCATAGGAGCCACCATGGCTTTCAAAAAGCATTACCGGAATAAGTGGAAAAATGTAATATATGAACAGTATTAAACCTTGAAAGTATTTTTTTTGAGAAAGTGTTCTCCAAAAATAATAGAAACTTAAAAAAACAACTGGGCAGAAATATAACAACCCAAACTCTTGACTAAATAAAATTACAAGAAAGTTTTGAATCAACTCTTGTATATTTCCCCAAAATAAATTTAGATTTCTGTAATCTTCTAACCTTTGATAAACAACCCAACCATCTTGTGGATAAATTGTTGATTGAAGAAAAGTAATCACTCCGTATATCAATTTTGTATGACCTAAAAATAACAATACACCAGCCACATTGCCGACTATAAACTTTTTATTTCTTCCAATTGAAAAGTTACTTTTTAAAACAAAATAAACATAAACAATTGGTAAGAGGAAAATATGATAATTATTCCATCGAATCATTAAAAAAATAAACTGTAAGATTGGTAGAAAAAAAAGGTAATTTGTATTTGGTTTTTCTTTTTTATATATGAAATCTGTAAATTTAATTATCAAACAAAATGAAAAGAATTCATAAACAGTACTCATGCTGAATCTTTCAAATGCATAATACGTGATTCCTGATCCAAGAAAAATAATAAATGTAAAAATGTTTTTATTTTTAAAATTAGGAGTCAAAGATATGATGATTCTAAATGAAAATATTAGAAAAATTATTGGAGTAATTGAATAAATAAAATAATTTAATGATGTGTAAGTATTTATATCAAAAATATTTGTAATAAAATTTGATAGAGCTACAAAGGGTGATGCTAATATTGCTGAACCAAATGATTGTCTAGGTACGGGGTTTCCATCAGATTTTATGTATGCATCTTTTAAATTTCCATTTAATTGATTTGTATAGTCAAAATCTCTGTCTTCTACGATTGTCTGTACGTGATAGTAATAAATTGAATCATCTTGACTGCCACCAGGAAAAATTTCATTTAAACGATAATCTACTTTTGTGAAAACTAATAATATAAATACAATAATTAAAAAATTTTTAATTTTCATTAAAACTTTTTTCTGTATTTAAATATACATAAAATATATTTAAATCCATCTGATAGCTTTATCTTTTTTCCATCTTTATAAGATCTTGCATTATATTCAATAGGAACTTCATCGAATTCTTTAGTATGACTTAGAGCTTTTGATAAAACTTCTATTTCATATTCGAATCCATTTTTTGTTAATTCGATACTTTTATATATTTCATTTTTTATTAATTTGTAACAAGTTGCTACATCTGTTACTTTTTTTCTATTTATTACAGAAAATAGATAAGATAAAAATTTGTTGGCTAAATAAGTTCTTAAATAAATATTTCTTCTAGTTTTTGAACCAATAAATCTAGAGCCTAAAACAACATCTACATTTTTATTTTTTTCTGCTTTTTCAAGCAATTGTGGAATATCTTCAGGGTTATACTCTAAATCAGCATCGTGAACTATAACGTATTCAGACTTAACAGAATTTAAAGCCATTCTGACAGCTCCGCCTTTGCCAGAATTTTTAGGTGTTTGTAGGATGAGAATATCTCTATTTATTTTTAAAAATTCATTAATAATTTCAAGAGATGAATCATTTGAACAGTCATCAACAAGTATAATTTGAGAGATTTCATTAATTTTTAAAAGATTTTCAATTGAAATTTTCACTGTATTTTCTTCATTGAAGATTGGGACGATTGCAGTTAGTTTATTCATTCTTGTTTATAGCTTACATATTATTCATTTATTAATACATTTTTATATTTCAGCTAAATTTATTAAAGAATTCTATAAATTGTTTATACCCATTAGGTATATGAAATTTTAATGAGTTTTGATATGCAAATTCTACGTTTGGAATGCTATTTGAAAAATTTTCAATATTAAAAATGGATTCATCAGACAAAATTTCTGATGCTACTCCAACATCTGTTGAAACTATCGGAGTCTTATTTGTCGCACACTCTAATATTGCTTGTGGGCCCCCTTCTATTCTCGATGCAACGATGTAAAGATCTAAACAGTTATAAAGTTCATTTAAGGTTGTAAAATCAACCATTTCAAATAATTCATATTTGATATTATTTTTTATGAGCTCATTAATTATGTAATCTCTCCTTTTTCCTGTAAGTAAAACCTTTAAATTTTCATTACTTTTTTTTAATTTTTTAACAATTTTTATAAATTGATCTGGGCCTTTAATTAATTTTGGAAGTTTAGGATCTTCTCCTTCAGAATCTCTTTGGAAGGAACCTACTAGGTACTCATCATCACGAAATTTATATTTTGTTCGAATTTGACCTATATCTTTAATATCAAAAAATATCTTTTGATTTACCCAAAATGGAATACTTGTTATTTTTTTATCAGTAAATTTTGCAAGTTGTGATTTTGTTTTTTCTGATATTACATGATATTCATTGACATAATTATCTCTTTCATAAAATTCCTCTAAATAATTTTTACTAATTTTATCTTCTTCTAAATGGTGTATTGTACAAATCACTGTTTTGGATTTAAGATGTTTTTTACTTACATTTGTCCACTGCCAGGGTGCAATTAACCAAATTAGATCTGCAAAATTTGCAAAATTTGACGAAATGCTTTTGTTATCTTTGTACCATTCGTTTCTTAGCCTGTCTACAATCCAGTTTTCATTTAGTTTATTTAAATAAATTTTCATATGGTTCTGCTTAATAATGTTATACAGTATTAAAAAATTAAATATATATTTAATAAATTAATAAGATATTGAAATTTAAAACTAGCTGTACCCTCCAAAAAATCTTGTAATCATCGCTGGTATGTTATGAATAAAAATTATAACCAAAATGGCAAAAAACAAATTAAAAAGTTTTGAATTGTAAATCTTTATTCTTTCCAAAAAATATGATCCAAAAAAAGGAAGTAGGTGGATCAAATTTAATATATATGTTGCTTTGATAGTGTCTCCTTTAGATGGAATTGGATACTTTATAAGGAACCATAAGTAACCAAGCCAAATAAAATTTATTGCTGAAAAAATTAAAATATAAAAAATTCTTTCATTTTTCATAGATTTCTGGTTTTTAATGAATAAAAAGATTCCAAAAATAAAACATAATGTTGGAAATAAAGATATAAGATTGACCCTTCCTAGATATGGAACAATTTCATAATTTGTATCTAAACCTCCCCTTCCCATTGTTACGTTAAAATATCCCCAATAATCACCCCAGGTATCAGCATATAGAACCGGTAAAACCATATTCGTCATTGAAAATCCTCTTATGGGTTTAGAAAATATATCATTCAAACCTAGACCAAAATAAAAACTTAAAGGTTGATTTCGAAAACTAAATGATGAGGGATCCCTATTAAATGCAGTTATTGATCCGTATTCAAAAAAAAGTGTCGCATAAAACCATCCAAATATAATAAAACTCACTATGAATGATAAAAATGAATATCTTAAAAAATTTAAATTGAATCTCTTATCGTTACTCCTGATAACAAAAATTAAAAGCACTACAAGAGAGGGGAAGAATAAAAGACCCCATTGTCGACTTAACCCCATAAAGCCTAAAAAAAGTCCCGTTAAAAATATATTTTTAGTATTAATATTTTTTGACTTATAACAAATTGAAATTATTAAATAAATTGAAAGAAACATAAAAAAAGATATATATGGCTCTCCCCTGATCATCGCAAATGATTTATATGTCACAGGTATCATTGCAAAGAGCAATATCAAACTTAAAAAATGTTGATTGTTATCTGGATAAATCAAATAAGAAATTTTTTTTAAAATAAAAAAAATTGAAATTAACATTATTGCCTGTAAGGCTTGAGTAATCTTTCCATATACCAATGTACAATTTAAATTTGTTATATTTAGTTCATTAGTTTTATCACATATTGAGTCAATTAATGATGGTATAAAATAAGGTAAAGGTGGTGAAAAAAATTCTTTTGTGTCACTATCACTTGGTAAATCAAAGGGTAATACTTCTATATACCATTTATGATGTTCTCCATCGTAACCTAGCTCATGAAAGTAGCCAAAAATATTTATTGATAAAATTAATATCACAATGGACAGTAGAAGATAAAAAAAACGTTTAGTTGATAACGAAGATTTGAAAAGTAACATTTAATTTATTATATTTAAAAATTTATAAGTTTTTAAAAAAATGAGTCAGTTTTGGTAATATTATTTAACCTAACAAAAGGTTTTATTGAAACTTTTAAACTTTAAATTAATAACATTTATTGGATTTTCAATAACGTTTTTATATTTTTTCGAGTTTTACTTTATAAATAATGAAGAAAATTATTTTTGGTGTGTTCAAATCTTGGAGAATTTTCAAATACAAGATTTTAAAAATATCAAATTACCAATTCATTGTGACGAGGGTCCTTATCAAGAATACACTGATATAATTTCTGCAGAACATTTTTTTGACCGAAACAACCCTTATCAACAAAGGCCTTTATACATGCTGGTAATCGCATTAATAAGATTGATATTAAGCGAAATAAATTTTTTTAGTTTTTCGAATTATCAAATATTCAGGATCTCAATATTTGTTTTACAATTTATAATTTTATTTTCAATAATAAAAGTTTTTATTCGATTATTAAATCTTGATTTAAACAATTACAAAAACTATCTCTTGATATTCTCTGTTATTGCAATTCCAAGTATTCGATGGAATATGTTTTTTCCATCAGTAGGGAATTTAACACTTTTATTTCTTTTAATTTCTTTATTAGTTTTATCAAACAAAAAGGTTGTCAACAGTCGTATATTTATGACTATTGGTTTATTGTCACTTGCTCATTCCTCAGCAATAATTTATGGTTTGATTATTTTGTTAATTTTGTTTTTAAGAAAAGAAATAAAAGCTAATTCACTTATTAAAAATTTTATTTTTTTAATATTTTTTCAAATTTTTTACAACATAATTGTTGGAATTAGTAATTACAATATTTATGATTGGCACCGTGAAATATATGGCCAGTTTTATTGGATAATCAGAGCTTTTTTAAACCAGCCACCATTACAAGATTGTCAAACATTTTCTACTTTTTATATTTGTAATAATGAAACGACTTTACAGTATTTAAGTTACTTTTCATTTATAATCATCACATTTTTGTTATTAGTAATGATATTAAATAAACGTAAAATTAGAATGACACGTTTAATACAAAATAATTTACTTATTAATATATTTATATTTTTATTTTGGAGTTTTCAAGGCTATTACGAAAGCTTTAGATTTGTTAATTACAGCATTGGTTATTTTATTTTTCTTTCAATCATTTTTATTGCTAAGAACTTAGTTAATAAAAACATTTTTTTGATTCTATTTTTAATATCCTATGAATTTTCAGTTTACTATTTAGAACCGTACAGTCTCATGTTTCAAAATCTAAATCCATTTATCTTTATTGCAATTATTTTTTATTTGATATTTATATATTTAGAATTTTTTAAAAATAATCTAGAACCTGGTAACTATTCAGAATCAACTCCAAATGTTGCTCATTAATGAATTTACTATACGTGGAATAAAATCATAAAAAGACTCAATATTCGTCATAGGTGTTGTTTTATAGTTTTTCCCAAAAAGGTGCTGAGTCCCTAAAAGAAAATGGGAAATCACTACAAATGTATATAAGTAGCTAATCTGAAAATTGACTTTTGTGTTATTTTCAATTTCTAAAAGTGTAAAAATAATTATAGGACATACAAGCAAACTAAAAACTCTACTTGTATCAAGCCCAAGTGATGTGATCAATAATGCAACAATCAATGCACTTAAAATATAACGGATACTATCCCATTTTATAACATTAAATATTATTAATATAAGAACGCTGATTCCTAGAAATCCTGACCATAGAACTAAAAAAACGTTATTACTTACAAAATTTATAGAATTTTCAATTACATTGTCATTGAAAATAAATCTAAAGCGTCCTCTTCCTCCAAACCCTATATTGCTTAAGTAGATTTGTATTAATACGTTCCCAGCTAATTGAGAGATTAAGGATACAAGAAAGAACTTTAGTTTAAATTCGTTATTTATAAGTATAAAAATTATGATGAATATCCCAAAGGAAACAGCATTATGGTTAATCGTCATCAGTAGCATCCAAATAAATGTTTTAAAATAATTTGGGTTTGGGGAGAACATAGTTTTACAAATTAGCGTACAAAAAAGTACAGAAAGTACATCAACATAACCCATGAACCAAGAGCAGGTGATAACCCATCCGCCAAATAGATACAAAGTTGAATAATTTTTAAGAAACTTTGAGTTGTACACAATTAAGGCAAAGCCAAACAAAGTGACAAAATAAACAAGAAGTTTGTACACATCAAAATTTTCAACCCCCAATAGAAGACCAAGAAGAGTAAATACAGGAGATTCAACAAAGAAAAAGGTTGATGTGACATTTTGATTTCTTATTTGATCTAGTAACAAAAAGTCTTCATACAGTGAATTCACAAAAGATAACTTGTAGTAAACATGTGTTAAAAAAACTAACAGCAAAAAATCAAAATAAAAATTACCTGAAAAATTTTTAAGCATTTTAAAATTCAACTACTCATCCTTTGTTCAATTAAATCGATAAATTTTATTGGAATAAATTGTATTAAAAGAGCCATTATTAATAGTTTGTAATTTGGGTAAATGATTCCTTCTTTTTCAATTGATTTTAGTAAGTTTTCAGAGGCCTTTTCTGGGTCAAAAGAAAAAGGTGGTGCTGTATGTCCATATGACATTCGCGTATGTATTTGTCCGTATCTAATTATCAAAAATTTAATGCCGTGTATTGCTTTCACTGATTCTTCTAATATTTTTTTTGAAAAGCCATAATAATAGTTTTTGTATCGAAACTTTACTGCCGCCATAGAAGAAATATAAATGAACTTATTTATTTTCTTAGATTTTGATAAATGTTTAGTTATGGTCAAAGGAATACTGTAATTTATAAAAATTGTTTTCTTAATTTCTTCAAAATTAGGATATTGTTTTTTTCTATTTTCAGCCAAATAACCATTGAAAAAAATAACGTAAGAATTATCAACCTGATCAATAAATTTTATAATTTTATCACTCTCTTTCAAATAATCAGTAACAACTAATTGATTACTTTTTGAAACTTCTGAAATAAATGATCTTGAAATGCAATATATATTGTATTTATGTTCTTTGCATTTCTTTATATACGAATTTGCAAATTCTGAACTTGCTCCAACAAGAATGAAATTGTTTACCAATTTTTGATACCCAATCTTTTTGAGAGTTCTGATTGATATAAATTATATGGATCAATACTTTTTACAATTTCTCTCCACTTATCATACTCTGGATACATTTCTTTAAAATTAGTTTCATCAAGAGTTGAGTCTTTTGCTAGATAAACTTTCCCTTCATACTTTATGAGCTCAGAATAAAATTCCCTTACTCGATCTTCATTGAAATTTTTATATTCAAAGTCAACTGCAACAGTCCAACCTTTTTGATAAAAGGAAAAATTATTTAAATTTTCTTTATGAGAAAATTTTTTAATACTACATAGAAGCGGGTGCTGTTTATTGACTAAATATCGTATCAGATAATCTAATTTTTCCTGGTTTTTCAAAGGTATTGAGAATTGCACTTGTATTATTTTTCTATTTGCAGAGATATTTCTTGTATCAGTTAGAAAACTTAATGGGAAAAAAGTTTCATATAATGAGTTAGTTTTAATTTTTGAATTAGTATTTTTTCTAAAATAAATTTTATTTATTATTGAAAGCAGATTAAGTTGGTTCCTACCAACAAAAGGGACGCTAAAGGGTAAATCAATTTCAGTTTTTAAATTTGAAAAATTTGATTTTGGATTTTCAAAATAACTTTTTTTAGTTACCCAATTTAAGTCTTTACTTAATAAATCTATCCAACCAACCCAATATTCTTGTTGAATGGCATCAAAGGATAAAAGTAAGTTATCAATTCCTTTTCCCGTTTTTATTTGGGTTAAGTATTCCGAACTGACTGGAACGTTATTATCTATCAATTTAATATTTTTTAATGTTCCAGTAAGTCCATATCCGCCGATTGTAGCTTCAAATATTTCAAAATTTTTTTCTCTACTTGCTGTAACTTCATCATTACCAATTTCAAGAGTGATCTCTTTTACATTTTTAGAAAAACTACATCCCCAGTCATTATCTTTTCCATGTGTATCTGATGCAATTGCACCTCCTATAGTCACATTGCTTTTCCCGGGAGTTCCATATAAATAGTGACGATTATTTATCTGATAGTTAAATACAGTTTCCTGAACATTTTTATTTTTCTTATTTTGTAAGAGTGTGTCACCCAAGGGCAGTATGCAGTCCCCATATGAATTTAAATTGCCAATATTTATAGTTTTACTGTGATTATCAAAATTATCGTAAACATAGACATGCTTTTTAATGTTATTTGACCATGGTGATATATTTTTTTTCTTCATAAATCAAAAATATCCTATAAAAAAAGAAAAAGCAATGAGTGTTGCTAACAGCATGAGTGTTTTATTTTTATACAACTCTTTAGAAAAATCTTCTAATAAGCCTTTTTCAGATAATTTTAAAACATTAGAAATAAATATTGTATAAAAAATAAACGAAGAAAATAAAAAAATAAGATCTTGTGTATTTTCATATTCACTTGATAACCAAAACAAAAATGAAAAAATTGCACAAAAACTAAAGAAGAGATACAACTTTTGAAACTTTATCTTTTTATTTTGATCTAAAAGTAATTGATAGTAATTATTTGACATTTCAATCTCAATTGTATTTATTATTGATATTTTTTTTGAAATAGATAATAAACAACTTGTAAAAAAAATAAAAAGAGTTAAATCGCTTGTAATAGAAATTTCTAAACTCCACCCTCCAACAAATATTCTTAATAAGAACATCAGTGAAATAAGAAAAGTATCAAGTACGAAAATAAATTTTCCGTAATTTGAATAAATAAACGTTAATGATGCATAAATTAAAAATAAAATTATTAAGTTTGGATTTATCATGTAAGAAAGTATTAAATTCAATATAAAAAGAGATGTGCCGTAGATTTTTGCGTTTTTCAAGCTAATCTTTTCTGATGCAATTGGTCTCAGGGATTTAATCTTATGATGTTTATCTATGTGGCGATCTTTTATATCATTGAATATATAAGTACTGGATACAAACAATGAAAAGTTTAGGAATACTACAAATAAAATAATAAAATCATCCCCAATTGATTTGTTAAATAGAAAATAGGGGATAAATAAAATTAAATTTTTTGTCCATTGCCAGGGTCTTAGTGTTTTTAAGTAAAGACTCACGTAACTATATTACTTAATGATTCGTGTTTAATGATCTTTGTTTTAGTATGATATACAGGTGGAAAACGAAGTAGTCATTAATAAGTGTGGAAAATATCCGGAAGATTTTATAAAAATAGATATATTGTCTGATCCTGATTTTGTCTTCGTAAATGACCCAAATTACCAATCAATTCAACTTTTTGATAGTGAATTAAATACTATTTATGTCAATTCTTTTATTGAATGCGAGCACTATGTTTTGGGTGGTTGGGATAACTCACCTGCACAATATAATGAAATATCATTCCACAACTCACTTTCATTAATTATTGTGGGAGCGATATTATCAAGATATTTGATAAAAAAAATATTTACAAAAAATAATGCAAAAACTTAAAAGTATTGATGTATTTTATCTGAAATTAGTAATAATAATTTTTCTAATACTTTTACCTTGGACAATTTATAGTCCCAACAATAATTTAGAAGCTGAAAAGATAACCTCAGATTTAGCATTTTATGAAATTAATACTTGTAATGTTACCTTAACAAACTTTCTTCTAAATAATCCAAATACTATTTATCAAAACCATTACAAATTTGTAACAAATAATTATTCATCAGCTCAATGCTTTGGAAAAATTACTGGAGTTTCACAAATAGGCAATGATTTTTCAATATCTGTAGGGACAAACTCGTTTATCAATTTATTGTTGCAAGGAATATTTTGGATTTTTTTATTTTGGCTGATTAAAAAATCTGAAAAGGAATATGTTCCAAAAAAATATCATCATTACAGTTCGATATTATTAACTTGTTTTATTTTGTGTTTCCTTATTGCATCAGAGGCGAGGTTTTATGAAAAAACTTTATATTTCTTTAATTTAGATAGCAGAAGATCTTATATCTTAATTTTTCTGATTTTATTTTTTATTTCAATCAATTTAATTGACATAATAAATAAAAGATTTTACAACATACTCCACTTTCTACCATTTACATTTTTGATTGTTGGAACTTTTTCAGGTTTTAATTTAAACATATACTTTTTACCTTGTATTTATTACGGTTTAATTGCGATATTTGAAGGTAAAATAAACAAAAAGTTTTTAACTTTATTGAGTATATTAATTTTTACATGGACAATAAATGGTATTGGTGGAGATTTTTTTCTAAAACCGGATAAGATTCGTGGATTTACATCTAGTTACTACAATTATGACACAGTTGTTTGTTGGTCATTGGTGTTTTTTTTATCTTTATTTGGTTTATATTATGTCATTATTTCAACGAAAAATAGTTTAAATTTTGAATACTTTAAGAATATTTTCTCAGTTACTTCAATACCGTTATTAGTCTTTGGATACTTTGGGGCAAATGCCCCGAGTTTAAATTTCTATTCACTTTATTTTTTTGGTCAGCAAAAAATCACCACAACCCAAATCAATCCTTTGGCATATAACGAGTGGGGGGAGAAACTTGCTTGGAGGGGTTTTAGCTCAAGTGCCGAGTCTGTTGGTGAATTTTATGGGATTGCTATCTTGTTTTGTTTATTTTCAATATTTATAACAAAAAAATATAAACTATTTAATTTTATTTGTTTGTTATTTTCTGTATTAGGTCTTTACTTTTCTAATAATAGAGCAAGTTTTCTAATGTGTATTTTTGCAATTTTAATTTACATAAATTACAAATTAGAGATTAAAAGATTTACTAAAATAGCTATTTTTCTTTCTGTCTTAATTGCGACAATTTTATTTATTGGAGTTGAAAACTTCACATATGTATACAGTTATTACAGCGTATTTATTCAAGCAAATAATTATAGTATTGAAGGTTATAGTTCGAGTTTTGTTAATTTATTAAATGAAAAATACTTAGAAAGTGGATTGTTTGCATTATTGTTTAGTATTTTTTCTTTTATTGGGTTTATCTTTAATAGGTCAGAGCTTTGGGGATTATTTTTTTCTAGATATAATCCTAATTATTTCGAATACTTATTTGGTAGCGGACCAGTAAACTTTGGTCAATTTTATGGTGAAGTTGCTGTTGTTGACACCCCATCATTCCTGATGCCACACTCATCCTACTTGTCAATGTTGGTCTTTTTTGGAATGATTGGTACATTTTTATTAATAGTCATATTTTGGTCCCGAATTATTTTTTTAAGGAAATACATTAACGTATACGAGTTTATTTTTCTTTTGTTTATTTTTATAAATTTAATTAAGAGTGACTCTTTAAATTATTTCAACTCTCTCATGATTTACTCATTTATAACAATTATTTCTTTGCAGAAAAAATCAAGATTTATTAATTTTAGATCTTAATTTAGATTTTTGTAATGTGTAAATGCTTAGTGAAGATAAGAGAGCCAAAAACGTATTCAATATTTTAAATTTAGGTCGATTATTGTAATCAAATGAAAATTCTTGATCTTTAAACTCCAAACTTTTTGTGACACATAAATCTTTATCAAAATTATTTAATCCCGTAAACGTGTAAGTATTTATTTCACATAAGTAGCTATATTGGTTTGACCTAAAAAGAAGTTCATCATTTACATTTTTCTTTGGGAATCCAATTAAATACATTGAAAATGGAATATACACTAACAAAAATAAAATTGCTACATATTTTTTTGAGAAGTAATTTGATAGGACAATTGTTAATGATAAGAATACAAAAAAAGAGTAGTAAAACGGCTTAACTGTATCTCCAATTAATGGATCCCAGTTAGGAACTGGAAAACCTCCAACAGTCATAATCAAAAGTATTATAACTCCATAAATTGGCATCATTACCAGTCTTGAGTTTGTTTTACGAAATAATATGTGATTTAAAAGTATCAACAAAAATATAAGTGAAAATATTAACCCTATAAATTCTCTAAAGTAAACATCAGTAATTTTTTGAAAAAAGATCGTCACTGTTTGATTTTGAAAATCTATTTTTGGAGGTTTAATTTTATTTGTTTGATCAAATAAAAAAACTTCTTTTCGATTTTTAAATAAAGAAGTTGTGTCATTATCCCAATATAAATCAAAATAGTCACCAAATATATCAAGCAATGTTAACGCTATCATAGATCCGGAGTGATCATCTCTTATTGGACTTTTCATTAATTTTACAAAATTCAAACTATAAATATTTTTTAGTTCTGCTTTATTATTATATTTTTCGTCATGTGTCACATTTAAAAGTGAAACATCGTTCGCTTGAATGTCTTCATATGTGACTGCGCTTAGAAGAATAACAAAAGATAAAAAAAGTAAAATCAAATGTTTTTTTTGTAGAGAAAATACTAATTTAAAATAAGTTAAAAATAAAAATAATCCGACCATTCCTAACACAGATCCCTTAGATGTAAATAGTGCAACGATTAATGGAATAGAAAAAAAGAAATATTTAACTGACTTTTCTGATTTATAGGCTTCAAAACAATAAATAATCCAGGGAAGCAAAGCAAATGCAAGGATCTCAGGTTTATATGTTATTCTATTTGATATTGATAATGGGAAAAAATTTAAAACTATCAAAGAAGCTAAAATGGAAAATTTTTTATAATTGAGAAATTTTAAAAGCTTATATGTTCCGAGAGAGCCAATTATGTGCAAAAAAAAATTTAAATCTTGAATAGTTCTACTCAAATAAAATGAGAGATTATTTTCATTTATTCCACTATTAAATAAATATAAGTATTGAGAGTGAAGATAGTAATAAAAAATTCCTTGATCTCTTCCTGTGGAATCTTTTAATCCATAAAAATAGGCAATATAATCCCTATATTTATCAAAGTCAGGGCTCTGTGTTGAATCATAAAATAAAAAAAGTATCTCTCTTACAAAAACTAAAGACAAAACGAAGCTAAAAAGAAACAATGGATTTGAAATTTTTAATTTCATGAATACAGTTTACATTTTTTTTTCAAAAACTTGCTCAAATGTATTTGTTTGTGTCTTATTTACCTAACAATTA
>MDSW01088214.1_pt1 | contig 17027 bp, 15 predicted proteins | sample 811171 | NCBI WGS metagenome assembly MDSW01 (sample SAMN05326641, study PRJNA326480) | marine metagenome | isolation source: seawater | place: Atlantic Ocean: North West | collected 2012
ACAAGCCAAGTATATTTAAGTCAATTTTGTAGTTAGCACCTGGATCTACTATCCAAGCATCAATTTCTGAAACTACCTCTTTTAGTTGACTATAAGAAGCACCATATGCATAGGTGACTTTGTATTTATTCTCAATTTCCTCTCTTACGCCATCTAGAAAATGAGTTGGTGCAGTAATCAGCAGGTGTGTTGAGCAATTCTTATTCTTGGTTTCTAAAGAATCATGATATTGATTTAATTCTTTCATTGCACATTCCACTCTGAAATTATTTTTTCGGCTAGCCAAAATTCATAATCTGAATTTATTTTCACACTTTCCTCTTCAAGCATTGTGATATGACTTACCTTATCTCCAGTCAATATCTTATTTTTGATGCACTCTCTTGAAGTTAGAAGGATTGCGCCATTATCCTTATAGATCGAGTTTCTTTCCAATCTTGGAGACTTTCCATCGGAAATATTTATACCAACCAATCCCTTTGAATCGTGATTAAAACATGGAGCAAACTCCTCGCTGATAGACCTTACGCTATCAACTTGAAAAACTTGAAGTGTGTTTACCGCATGATCTATATGTTTTGATTTCAATAATGGGGTACTTATTGAGAGTATGCATACTGCATCGTATTTTTTTTTGGTGTTCTTTTCGACTTTCTCTAATGCGTCATCAACTATATCTATAGTGTTTGCATCAAAACTTGAGAGTTTTTTCTCTCTTTCTGCGAATAGGGCATTTGGGTATCTTTCTTTTAAATATTTTTTAACATCAAGATCGCTTGATGAAACAGAGATATCAGTTAGAAATTCAGACTGCATAGATTCATCTAAAATATAGTCGATAAGGTTCTTATTATTCACTTGAACAAAAGGTCCATTTTGTTTGTAGATTGATGATTGATGAACTAGAATCATACCCAGAACTTCAATATGAAGATTACTTCTAGATTCAACAAATTTCTTTTTTATTGCTCCTCTTGTATCCAATATCTTTTGTGAACTCTTTGTTAAATTTGATGAATGTTGACGGTAGTAAAAGAGTGGAATGTTTATGTTGTATGGTTTGTACTTCTCAATGAACCTTATCCAGATATCATAGCCATCTTGACAGGTAAATTCCTCGCTATAACTTCCCAAATTTTGAAGTATCTCTTTTCTATACATAGTGCATGCACCATGAGCAGGCAAATCAAGTAATTCATCTTCATTTGTTATCTTTTCTCTTCTGATTGTTTCAAGAATATTTCCATCTGGGTCCACATGATGATAATCAGGAAATACAAGACCAATATCAGGTTTGTCGTCCAAAACAGACGACAAAACTGTTAGAAAATTTTCATCAACATAATCGTCTGCATCAACACGAACGATATAACGGCCTCTGGATAACCTTATTGCAACATTGTTCGTGATATTTAGGCCTTGATTCTTTTGTTTGATAATAATTATTTTTTCATCATCAGAATACTTTTCAAGAATCTTAAGCGAATCATCTGTTGAACCATCATCGATAATGATTAACTCCCAATCTTTGAATACTTGTTTCTTGATACTGTTGATGGCCTCATCTATATAATCTCCATAATTATAGTTGGGCATATAAACAGTAATTTTTGGTATCTTCTTAGACATCAAACATCTCTCAAAAAAGATTCGATAAGTTCCTTGCCCCTTACAATAGAGTTTTCAAAGAGATTACTCTGAAGAGGGAATTTAGAGAAAGGCTGATCAAGGCTATTTCCATATTTTATAGGTATTTTATAATCAGATGTATTTTTCATATTGTTTGGCTTAAGGCAAAGCACTTTTTTTCCGCTCATAAATGCCTCCAGTAACATCATTGAATCATAACCAATAAAAATCTCATATTTATCAAAAACATCCAAAAAATTAGTCTTGTCCAAAGGTAAATGACCATAACAAGATTTTACTTCCTTGGGATGTGCTCGATAGAAAGCATTATAACCTTTAGCCTCCATCAATGATAAGTATTCATTAATTTGACTTTGATTATCTTTTTCGCAAAAAATACTCACAAATTTATTCAATGGATCTGGCTGAGAGACCAGCAGTATTGACCTAGGTTCCAGACAAATAGCTTTTTTATTATTTATTTGCTTAAGTAAATCAAGCCACGGATGGCCAATAACAAATATGCTTGAAGATATAGATTTCAATGATTCCAACCTACTTTTAGTTTTTTCATCTATAACACCCAACCAATCGGGGAGATAAGCTGGTTGATTATTATCATCGAAGAATCTATCGAATCCTTTCCAATGATCTAAGAATCCTAGTGTAGGTATTGAATTATCTCTGCATACTTTGATTAAACTCGCATTTGCTTTATCAATCATTTTTGAACTAGTTGTAGAGATTACAGAACTGTATGCAGGTACTCTCATTTGCCAAAAATCCTCGATTGTATTTTTTCCTACATCGAGTAATTCATATTTAATATCTGGAAAAAAATTTTCTACAAAGATCTTCGAGATGGGATTAACAATCAATTTTTGGAGTTTTGGATCAATTTCATTGATGATTGGAGCCAAGAACTTTGCGCCACCCAAATCTTGGATGTATATTAATGTTTTTAGTTCTCTAGAGATTTTAGGCTGTCCAGATTTTTAACTAACTTATCTATCCCGATAAAAAACTCATCTACTTCTCTTTCCGAATTTGGATACTTACAGATATCAGTTGTAATGATCTCGTTAAAATGCATTTTTTCTGTAATTGGGCAGATGCCTTTTCTGTAATCTACTGAATTATTGAAATTCAGATTCAATGATGATTGCAAATTCTCTAGGCCAAAACCTTTGTAATCAGGATGTATATTCTGCATGTGTAACTGATATATTGGCTGTAAATGAACAGGTAGGACATAGCCGTAACCGATTGCAATGCCTTCTGCTTGCATTGCTTTTACAAATAATTCTCTTGAAACGCCAATCAAATCTTCTTTGTACTTTATCGGAAATAAATAAAAACCATGGTCACATTCGTCTTCAATAATGGGTCCTACTAGAAAATCATAGTCCTTCATTCTAGCCATCATTGATGAAGCGAGAGATTTTCTAGCTGAGTTAAAATCTAGAAGCTTCTTAAGTTGAACCTCTCCTATAGCAGATTCTATTTCAGTCATCCTATAGTTATAACCAATCATATCAATCATATCTAGTCGGTCTGCAGGACCAATTACAACCTCACCATGATTCCTAAGATACCTCATACGATCTGCATAAAGTGTATCATTGGTTATTGCAAAACCGCCTTCCCCGGTTTGGATTGCTTTGTGATAATTCAAACTAAAAACACCAATATCACCATGCAGTCCGCATAGCTTATCTTTATAGTTAATCAATGGTGCTTGTGCAGAATCTTCAACTAAGACTAAGTTATGTTCATCTGCAATCTTTTTGAGATTATCTAAAGAAGCACCATGTCCAAAAATATTTACAGCTAGAATTGCTTTTGTTTTTTTAGTAATCAAACCCCTTACTTTTTCTGGATCAATCCCAAAAGTTCGTTCTTCAATATCACAAAACACCGGAGTTGCACCACACATTGCTATTGCGGAAGCAGTGGCTGACATAGTAAAAGAGGAAGTTATCACCTCGTCACCAGATTTGACTCCTGCTGCATATAAAGCGCAATGCAAACCTGAAGTTGCAGAATTAACTGTAACTGCATTCAAAACATTAAATGAATTACAAAGTGCTCTCTCGAACGATTGGACCGAATCACCTCCTAAGAATCTATCTCCAGGCCTAGCAGAAAAACCTGATAAATGTTGTGATCTCATAACTTTAAGAACTGCGTTTTCTTCCTCTTTTCCTAAATTAGTTGTGTGGATACTATACTTTTCAGTTCTTACGGGAGTTCCCCCCGATAGTGCAAGTTCGCTCATTCATTCACCTATATATTTTTGTTCTATTTTTTCTGCTATGTCTAATAGCTCGTGATCATTGTACCTACTTGATGCCATTTGTAATCCAAAGGGCATGTCATCGGGCCCATTAAATAGAGGCAATGTAATACTTGGAGCATGCAGATATGTCCAGATCAAACAAGGATCATCAACTTCAAAAGGCTTATCTAATCTAGGAGCAATACCAGCAACTGAATTTGTCATAAAAAAATCATACTTTTTGCTTAACTCATCAAATTCTTTTATATGCATTACCTGCTTATTCAGTCCTTGATGATACTCTTCTACTCCAGTTTTCTTTCCCCTGTCAGTCATATCTAGAAATATCTTGCTAACTTGTGCTCTGCTGTTTTCTATTTCATCAGAAAAATAGTAAGAGAGAGCTTTCTCATATATCAAAGCATGATTTTGATGAATTGTGGACAACTCTGGACTAAATTCTATCTCTTCAATACTGATATACTTTTCTTTGGATAAACCATTGGCGAATTCTTCGATTGCCTCCTTTGTATAGTTCTCAGCATTTTCCCAAGTAGATGTCTTCAAAAATGCTATTTTGTATACCCTATCTTTTTCAAGCTTATTTTGAGAATCTAGTGAATTCTTTATGTAAGGATGATTTCTTCCTTTTACTCTTGCTACATCAAGAGCAATTCTCAGATCATTAACGCATCTTGCCATCAAACAAATATGATCCAGTGTATCCAGAGTCTTTAAGATTCCGGTCCTTGGTATGAGCCCAAAGCTTGGTTTGTAGCCAAAAATTCCACAATAGCTTGATGGCCTGATGGTCGATCCTGCGGTTTGTGTTCCTAATGCTAATGGGGCCATTTTGCTTGCAACAGCAGCAGCAGATCCGCTAGATGATGTTCCAACTATGTATTCCTGATTAATCGGATTAATAGTTTTTCCAGGAGTATGGACTGCAAATTCAGCTGTTACTGTTTTGCCAAGAATGCTTGCACCTTCCCATAAAAAATGATCAATGACTCTAGCATTATTTCCCGGTGTAAAATCTTTCCAAATCTCGCTCCCCATTTGTGTTGGGTAATCAATGGTATTAAAAATATCCTTAACAGCAAAAGGTACGCCTGCTAATTTTCCTTTGTTAGCAGAATTAAGTATCGCTCTTGTAAAGATTTCGGGATCAAAGGTCTCCCAAGCAAGTATATCTTTGTCTATCTTGTCAATGTGGTTTATAAAAGAGTCAGCAATTTCTGACGGATCAATCAATTTTTCATTGACTGCATCTGCTATTTCATGCGCATTCCATTGCGTAATATTTTTATCAGGTAATTTCACGGTTGATTAATCCGCTGATTGATCTTTCTCTATCAAAGCATCTATTTCATTAAAGTCTGTGTCTGGGTCTCGATGTGATTTGAGAATGTCATAAAATTCTTTTTCAGAAAATTCTGTGATCTCCAGATACTCATCCAATACTTGGGGTCTTTTGGGTTCAATTTCTCTAATTAAGTTAAATGCTTCCTCTCTTGTCATTAAGCCATTACGAACATCCTGACTGACATGATCTGTTGTTCTACCAAAACCTCTCTTAACGAATTTAGAATAGTCATGAACTCCGGGCATCTTGCATTCAACGCTCTTATAACGCTTATATGTTCCTTGAACATCATCCTCTTTCCAATCATACTCTTTCTTTATGAATTCAGTTTGGCGTTCTCCATCCCAGAACATATAGTCACCGAGGTGCATCCCAAAAATATTTGCATCTGTAACTTCTTTCTTGGTAGGTAACTTGAATGGATATAAATCTTTCATTGTAAGGTCCTCAGTAACCATCTCTTCAGGCCTAACCTTTGAAGAAACTTTTAAATAGTATTCTTCATCAAAAGGAATTGGTTCACCACCATTATCCATATAGCTACCTTTGTGGCCTGCCTCAGCAAAAGATTCTCCCCATATAATAAGTGGAATCTGAAACTTAATAGCTGCCTGAAGAGGGAATGAGCCTATCCCCGCATGACAATGCCAACAGGAATCACCAATCATATAAAGTGACTGTTTTGCAATCTTATTCACTAGTCCTCTATTTGGAGTGAACATCAAATGATCAACATTCAACTTCTCTAGAATATTCCAAAGGTTATAGGTTCCTACTTCTGTGTACCAATTATGACTAAACGTAACAGCTAGAGGCTTCATGCCATAAACCTTAACTAATACATGAAGCTGAAAGGCACTATCTTTTCCCCCACTAATTGGAACCAAACAATCATAATTGTCTCCAGCACTTTCTTTAAACTGGTCAAGAATAAGCTTTAATTTTTTATTTCTCTCTTTCCAATTTATATGCATCTTTTGCTCAGAGCTTTGGCAAGCCCTACAGATTCCTAAGTCATCAAATATAGTTCCTTCAGATGTTGAAGGCATACAACATCGGACGCAGTATTGTGCATCACTCATTAATTGCTTCTTTTCATTACTCATAAGGTTTTCACCAAACATTTTTCCAAATTATCAGATTTTTATGATCAGAGGTTTTCTGAATTATACATATCTCATTATTACTTATAAAAGAGAAATTAGATTGAAATTCGTTATTTGCTCTACAATATTGTATGCTCGTTGAGAATGATGAAGGTATATCTCATAGAATAAAAAAATAGCTAAACAATAAAATCAAGATCGATGGAGTCAATTTAATGAAATTTATAGCTGAATGTGGTCTTAATCATAACGGTAATCTTGACCTAACATATGAATTGATTAGACAAGCATCACTCTCGGGTGCTGATATTGCAAAATTCCAACTAGGTTGGAGGGATAAAAAAAATGAGATAAATAATATCCAACCTGATCGTATTGACTTAATCATAAATCATTGTAAATACATGAATGTGGAGCCATTATTTACAATAGTTACAGACAATGCATTCAATATGATCGAGCCATTTGACCTAAAATATATAAAAATTGCGTCCAGAACAGTTCTTGAAAATCCAAAATTAATTGAAAAAATTCTCTCTGCCGGATATGAGACGATAATTTCGCTTGGCATGTGGGACAAGAAAGAGTTGCCATTTGGTCAAAGCGATCAGATTAGCTACTTGTGGTGTGTGTCAAAATATCCTTGTCTTCCATCTGATCTAATCGGCTTTCCAGAAAATTTTAATGATGATTTATATTCTGGATACAGTGATCATACACTTGGGATAGAAACAGCACTTCTAGCAATATCTAGAGGCGCAAAGATAATCGAAAAACACTTTTCTCTAGATAAATCTGATACAACGATAAAAGACCATGCACTCAGTGCTTCACCTGAGGAATTCAGAAATCTAGTTACTCTAGGAAAAGAAATGGAGAAATTAGTTTCACTGGGCTTATAGCTTGAATATAACTATTCTGACAACGGACACAATTCATCATAGATTTTTCATATCAAAGATAAATGAATTCCGAAAAATTGGATCTATTTTTCTAGAGAGAAGAATCATAGAACCAAAGTATGACAATAAATCACCATTCGAAGAACAAGAGAAAGAATATGAACAAAAGAACTTTGATTTTAAGGATGAATATCCTAAATGTCCTCTTTTTGAATTCGAGTCTATGAATGATAAAAATGCTTTCTCCCAAATGAAAAATGTCAATCCTGAATTAGGAATTGTTTTTGGTACAGGAAAATTAAATGATCATGTAATTGAATCTTTTCCATTATTGATGAATGTTCATAGAGGTATTCCAGAATACTACAGGGGAATTGATTCAGATCTATGGGCAATAAAAAATAAAGATTATGAAAATATTGGAACAACAATTCATGAAGTAGAAAGTGATTTAGACACTGGGAAAATAATAGCTCAGGAATATTTAAAGCTTGAAAAAAATATGAAGGTTCACCACATCAGGTATCACACTACGTTAATAGCGGTTAATCTTTGCATCGAAGCAATTGATAAATTTTCAAGAGGTAAGTTAGAATTGAGGCCACAAAAAAATAAAGGTGAATATTTTTCATTCATGTGCAGCAAATTAAAGAAAAAAATGGAATATCAATTCAATAGTCATTGTAGTAATTTATAGGCATGGAAAATGAGATAACAATTCTTCTCTATCATGGTGTAACAGAACATGAGAATATCGGCATTACAAATCATGCCAATAAACACTTAAACGTGAATGATTTTTCAGAGCAAATGAAATGGCTTAATTCAAATGCCAATTTATTATCTATGGACGAAGTTGCTGAAATGTTCCAAAAGAATCTTCCTTTTCCTGAAAGATCAGTTGCTGTAACTTTTGATGATGGTTATAAAAATAACTACTCAACTGCAATGCCAGTCCTTGATAAATACAAAATACCTACGACGTTCTACATAGCAGCTGGAATGATTGGAGAAGATGATCTCTTTTGGGTTGACAAAATTGAATCATGTATAGAAAAAACAAAAGAAAAAAAGATTGAAATCTCTCTTGGTGGAAATATAGTCAAATATAATCTGGATAACGATGACAGTAAACTACATGCGCTATACTCGATCAAAAAGTATTGCAAACTCTCCAGTCAACAACACGTTGATCTCATCGTTGAGGAGCTAATTGAAAAAACAAAGGTAAATCCATCAATTGGCGATAATCCAAACTACAGTACAATGAATTGGAATGAGGTAAGAGAACTTCATAAGAATAAAAACTTTATTATTGGTGGCCACTCATTAAAACATGAAATATTCTCGAACCTTGATACAGAGTTTATGAAAAATACCGTGAAAAAATCATTGGAAATCATAAATAAAGAATTGGACTCAACTATTGAGCATTATTCTTATCCTGAAGGAATTGGAAAACAATTTAGCTATGAAGTAGTTACCTCGCTGAAAAAAAATAAGATAAAGTGTTGCCCAACTGCAAGATATGGGAAAAATACTCCCAGTATCAATTTATTCAATCTATATAGGGTAATGGTCGGATTGGGAGGAACACCTTTTCCTTATAATGCTATCTCGAATGGAGATGATCTTGAACTTCTTGATCCATCAAACATCACAAATCTGGCAAACAGTGATAATTGAGAATTTTTAATAAAATCTATACAGATTCTTTAGATAAATCCAGAACATGATTACGCAATCGTTCAATGTTTTTACCATCGTAAAACGCGTCCAGATCACCAGTTAGTTTTTCATAATCAATATTTTTTGAAATCGTTGAATTATCAATTGATAATGACTCATATAACTCCTCCTCTGTTTTTAAAACAAGGCTCTTTCCATACTTGGCAAAGTAATAAAATGCAGATCCAGAAAAATCGAAACTAAATGCCTCCTTGTCTAATGCCATTGCTTCTGTCATTGAATATGATGAATGAGGAACAATAATTCTATCTGATAAATACATCAATTCTTGAGTTGTAAAATTATCAAAATCCACAATTATATTTTCATCTCGCTCTGATATTTCATATATTTTTTTCCATTCTTTTACGGTTTCTATTTCAATCTTTTTTCTGAATCTAATAATTAAATTTTCTCTACGATTTTTACTATTACTCTTATGCCATTTTTTTATTGCGTACAGCATCTTAATACGCATATCGAGCCTAATCATTGATGAATTTCCAGGCATGATAATCATGATAATCTTATTTGTGTTGCCATAAATACGCTTAAATTCAGACTCAATTTCCTTTTGTTTTTCTTTATTGTTCTTCAGATTTATGACCGGATCTAAAAAGTCTTTGCCATTGATGACTAATTCAGTATCTTCGAGAAAACCTTCAAAATAATTCTTATACAAATCTCCAAATACCTGATAACGATCATAGTTTATAAAAGACAACTGAGGACAATCATAGGGTGTTGCCGTATGCTGAATTCCAATGGTTCTTATATTGTTATGCTTTGACATTATCGCTCTTAATATGGAAGCAGGATTATAATCATTCCTGATCAATTCAGTCTGTGGTTTTACATACTCTAATTCTAAGCTTTTTTGCAAATAGTGAAGAATGGCTTTTGGCAAAAAGGAGTTCATTTTTTGAACATGAAACTCTTTATAATTCCTGTAAAATCTCCTTAAAGAAAACATGAATATTATTGATATGTTTATAGCATCCCCTATTATCCTCTTGCTAAGCTTCAACTTATTTGCATCTATATATTTTATTCCACTTTCTTCCATATTCTTGATAAATGATTCTTTAATCTCAGGAGAAAAGTCCCAAAAATTAAAGACATGAATTACATCTCCATACTTGAGTGAATCACCATATATAAAAGAATCATCAGTGCTGAACTTCATGCCTTTTGCTGCTGAAATATGACCGGATTCTTGTTTATTGATCCCACTTATAACTGGCATCATTAACTTTGCTTTGACTTTGATTGGGTTATTGGAAAAACCGTTAAATAAATTCTTCAGAATGAAATAAATTGGAATAGAACAACAAAATAAATAATGCTTTAAAGAAAGCATAAAGCTAAATATTTTGAGGTATTTTTGATCATCTTCAGCAATCAGACATATATTCTTCTCATCTAACTGACCTTGAACTGATTTGAGAATATTCTGATATGCAATCTCATATGTCATACTAGCTTGAAAGTAATTAACAACAGTAGAATCATCCAATAGTCTTTCAAGGATTAATACCGACTCTTGCTTCTGATAATATTCCTTTAGAGATGATAATTCTTTTGCGGCCTTGAAGTTTGATTGCCAATAATGCCCTATAACTTCGTCAAGTTGAATTTCCTTGATACTAGCACCGAAGGAAAATAGCTTTATCAAATGAATCAGAAAATATTTCTTATATCTGTTTGGATAAGAACAATAGTGTGTTTTTGGCATGAAAAAAATTTTATCTGAACGCTGAATGAGTGATAAATTTACAAATACTTGTCTAAAGGAATACCTTGAGAATAGTATAGTTTTTGGATTGGACAGATTTAGACGTCTTTTTTTCATTTTCTTATCTCGAAGAGTCTTTTTTTAAGCAGTTATTATCCTCTCGCATAAGATGCTTATTTTTAGTGCATCATTCGGTGTACACAATATTTCATCTCCATTTTCGATACATGAGATAATATTTGTGATTGCTTTTTCAAAACAATTATTCCAATTGGTCTGGCTTTCACTACTTAGTGATGTCCTATTAAAAACTTTATAGTCTGGGTCAGTCTCTCTATGGAAAATAGAAATATTCTGGCCTCTTTGAGTTATTTTTATAACTGCATCAGAGCAAATAATCTCAATCTCAATATATACATAGTCTACTTTTGGAATGTGACTAAGAATAATCGGAAATCCTGAATTGGATGTTAAAAGACAATCTACACCTAAATCGTCATCAAGCTTTTCATACTTTTTAATCACTTTATCCAAATTTAATGAGCCAAAAAACCAACTCAGGAGATCTATAATGTGAGATCCATTATTTTTGATTCCCTTAGTGTGATGACAGATTATCTTTTCTACTTTCCCATACTTATCCTCCAAAATATCTTTCTTGAGTATTAGAAAGTCAGAATTCCATCTTCTAAAGTAATTAACGGCCACTATCATTTCTTTTGTTAGTTTGACTATCTCCTTTGAATGATCAATATCATTTGCTAGCGGCTTTTCAGCAAAAACTGCTTTTATGGGCTGATCTGAAAGATACATAAAATGCTCGAGGTGATACTCGGTGGGCGAACATATACTGACTATTTCTGGCTTTTCAGCTGCCATCATGTCTTGAATTGAAGAATAGCCAGCATCTATACCCCATTTAGAACAAAATTTATCAAGTCTTTCATGATCAATGTCAAATGCTGCTTTTAGTTCGGTTCTCGTGTTATTTTGATAAGCTTGAGCATGTGATTGTATTGACTTATCCCTTGAATGACCATACATCCCAGCGACCTTCCCGCAACCAATTATTGCAGCTGAATATTTTTTCATGATTTTCTTATAGCATTGATTTTATTATGAATATCTTATCTTTAATTAGATTTTATATATATATACTTTGACTGTTTTTCAATATAGAATCACAAAAAAAAATAGCCTGTTGATTGCTGTTAATATAGTCAATATCAAATTCAGGTAAAAAGATTAGAGCATTTTATGAACTATGAAATAGATAGTAACCCCCTTTCTCTAAGAGAAAACCAGGTATTCGTTGTTGCTGAAGCAGCATGTAATCATATGTGTGATATAGATCTAGCAAAAGTAATGATAGATGAAGCAGCTGAAGCTGGCGCTGATTCCATCAAGTTCCAAACATACAAAAGCGAACGAATGGTTACGAAAAATGCTCAAGCCTATTGGGGTAGCGAGACAATGAGTCAGCAAGAATACTATAAAAGACTGGATAGGTTTGATAAAGAAGACTATGAGGAACTTTTTGATTACTGTAAGTCAAAAAATATAATAGGATTTTCTACACCATTTAGTATTGAAGATGCTGTTATTCTCAACGAACTAAATATGAAGTTATTTAAAATACCTTCGTTTGAAATAATCGACCTTGAATTGCTTGAATGTGTTGCTAAATTTGGCAAGCCAATTATCTTATCAACTGGCGCATCCACTTTTGAGGAGATTGATAATGCAATCACAACGATAACTAAATTTAACCCTAAACTTGCACTTATGGCATGTACTCTGAGCTATCCAACAGACTATGAGAATGCGAATCTTATGCGAATAAAAACACTAAAGAAGAGGTATCCTGACTTTATGATTGGAATATCTGATCATACGCCGCCGGATGAAAATATGGCAATACCAGCATTTTCAATTGGGCTTGGTGCAAGAATAATTGAAAAACACTACACATTGTCCCAAAAGCTTACTGGATCAGGTCATTTCTTCTCTCTTGAACCAAAAGATCTTCATAAAATGGTTAGGAATGTTAGGTTATTTGAAAAAACTTGCGGTGATGGATTTCAGGGCCTTTCTCCTGCTGAAGTCAAGGCTACCGAAAGTGGCAGAAAAAGTATTGTTGCTAATAGAAAAATAAAAAAGAATCAAGAAATTACAAGAAATGATATAGCCTTCAAAAGGCCAGCTAATGGAATTTCTCCTAGCGATATGGGTAAAATTATTGGTAGAATCGCTAACAAAGACTTTGAGCCAGATGACTTGATTAAAATGATAGATATAAAATGAAAATACTTCTTGTTTCAGCGCCTAGACCAGAATCTGACGCCAGCCCTATGCACATGGGAGATGGAAGACCTCCAATGGGTCTTGCATACATAAGTGCGTATTTAGAAAAATTTGGGCATGAAACTAAAATTATAGATCTCTATCATTTTGGCGGAGGACATAAAGATGAAAAAGGTGATAAACAAGCATCAACAATAATATCTCATATTGTTCAAAACGAAAAAGAGATTGATGTTTTCGATGAAATAGAATCTTATAAGCCTGATTTTATAGGAATGTATATGGCAACAATATCCTATTATGAAGGAACAAAACTAGCTAAAGAAATCAAATCAAAGTATCCAGAAATTAAAACAATGATCGGTGGACCTCATGCGAATGAATTGCCAGAGACACTCACTGATTATTTTGACTATGTTGTCAATGGGGAAGGCGAAACAGCAGCATTGAATATTGTAGAAGGAAGAACTACAGAAAAAGGCATTGTAAAGAGTGTTTCAATACAAGATATAAATAAACTTCCACTCCCAGATTTTCGTCATTTTATTGAAAAGCCTTATAACTGGAGATTGCAGATGTTTGAAAGTGACGTTCATCCTGTAATCACACTGAACTCGACTAGGGGCTGTCCCTTTTCATGTATGTTCTGCGGAGTAGCAAATACTAAGTTTAGAGGTATAAGCCCAAGGAACCTTGTCAATTATATTGTTGAATTACAATCTAAATATGGCGCTAAAGGAATTTACTTCAGAGAAGACAATTTCACTGTTGTCGCAAAGCGTGTTGAGGAATTTTGCGACATAATAATTGCGGAAAATATAAAGGTTAATTGGGCTTGTGAAACAAGAGTTAGAAACCTAAAACCTCACTTAATAGAAAAAATGGCTAAAGCAGGATGTGTGGCTCTATATATAGGAATCGAGAGTGGTAGCGATAGAATGCTTAATTACATGAAAAAAGCTGAGCTAAGGAAGCACTTCATAGATAAACTTCCCATATTTCATGCTAATGGGATGCTAACCTATACGACATTTGTTTATGGTTTACCAACTGAAACTCAAGAAGATAGAGATGAAACAGAGAGATTCATCGAAGAATTGAATCCAACAACTGCTGATAGATTCATTTATATTGGAATTCCAGGGAGTGATTATTATAAAATGTTGGACTATACCAACACATATGACTTTAAAGAAGATAATGGTCTTTTTTATATACCAGGATGGTTGGAACTTGCTAAACAAATATATGGTAAAGATGATCCAAGGTGTGACTATGTAGCGGGCTTATATGAAAAACATAAAATTAACCCTAGTCCAATGGAACCGTATTACATCGATGAAAATGTTTATTCAGAATTGGCCACTAAAAAACTTAGAAGCCAACTGAGTGAGAAATTTAATTAGTTTGAAATTTCTCTAAATATTTTCTAAGTATTTAGAGAACGATCTCCCTGCTTTTGAAACATTATCCCCAAAGTCATCTGCTGCAGACTCATCTGCAAAATCAGAAATATACTTGAAACAGACAAAAGGAGCAGACTCTAAATAACATACTTTTGCTATTGCATATGCCTCCATATCAACGACATCAGCTTCTAAGCAGATATCCGACTCAACAAATGAATCTCCTGATGCACAAGTTAAATTCTTATTAATTGTATTAATAGGGTGACTTGCTGCCTCAATAATTAACTTGGGATCGGATTCGAATGGTGTTTGCCCTAGTTCGAAGCCCAATGGCCTTGAATCCATATCTCGTTGAACAAAATATTTACAATCAATCAAACCAGATATATCTTTTCTTAGAGATCCAGCAGTTCCAAAATTTACAATTAAATCAGGTTTTTTTTCTTTCAATGCTTTTACTGTTGCGTAAGTTGCATTAATTTTCCCAACACCTGTAAACAAAATTTCGAATTTTGTGTCCAAAAATTCAGTTTCTTGAGCTAAAGCACTGAGGATTATTACTTTCATAGCTAAAAATTCTGCAACTAAACAATGCTAATAATTTTTTTTGATTATATAAGTCTCAAAATAAGTGTATGGATTTTTCTACTACCATTCTGCCCCAAATAAATTCATAAGTTCTGGCTGGTTTTCTATTTGAGTGTATATCTTTTCTAAATTAAAGTTATTATCATCGGGATAATTTTCCTCAAAAATTAATTTATTAAGTTCAAAATTCTTAGGATAGTTTACTGCAAAGTTTAATTCTGGTTTATTCATAAATTTCCACTTTCCAGATGCCTCAAGATATCCAATTTTATATTTTTCTGGATTTTCAAAAATATATGCTGATGGATGCTTACCATTGGTCAAATATTGAGGGTATTTTTGATGCTCAAGAGCTACTGTCGTTTTATATATTTGCACTCTTAGCCCGACAGAAAATAATTTCATTCCAACTGCTAAATCCCCATAATCACTGGAGATATTTGCAGCATAATCATAATTACCATTTTCATAAAGATCTATTACATCATCTATCAAAGATGAATGTATAAGAGGGTTATCTCCAAGTATTTCAATGATATTTTCAGACTCGAAGTGCTCTGCAGCATCACTAATTCTTTGCATCAAATTATCTAAAGGGCCTCTATAGCATTCAAAACCGTAATCTCTAGAAACTTCCTCTAATTCATCGTCTGTTGATTCATTGCTAGTAGTTATTATGACTCTATCTACCTTTTGGGAATTTCTTATTCTATTAGCCAAATGTATGATCATTGGTATTTCTAATATTGGCATTACATTTTTTCTTACCAATCTTGAAGAATTTAACCTAGCAATTATGAATGCATCATACATATAATCTATTCTTTCCAGTTGCTCCTCAGTAGGCCATAATCAAAACTATCATAGAGTTTATTATTTGCCTCATATTGCTCTTTTCTAGTACCCTCAAGAGTAAAACCATTTGCTTCAAAAGCTTTCTTACTGCCTATATTTTCTGACCACATACCTGCTGTAATTTTTCTCAAATTCATTTTTAAGAAGGCATGATTAACCAGTATCTTTATAGCTTCCTTTCCTATACCCTTCCCCAGTCCTATCTTTTCTCCAATCAGAATGCTTATATCACCAGTCCTGTGTACCCAATCGATTTTATGAATACCGATAGAGCCAATCAATGATTTCTCTTTATTATTTAGAACAATTGCAAATTGAAGATTATTCTTGTCTACTTTTGAATTTTTTAAATGTTGTTCTTGTTGTGCTACTGTATTTGGGAAAACCCTCTTATTCATGAACAGAGTTGTATCCTTATCATTAAACCAAGAAGTCCATTTTTCAAGGTCCTTTTCCTCAAAAGGTCTGAGTATTATTTTTTCACTCTCGAGCATTTTACTTAATATAAATCTTCCCAATGAATTATATCGTCTTCATTTAAGTCTTTGTTAACCCTCTTTCCTATCACATCATCTATCTCATCAGGGCTAATTCCTGTACCAGGGCGCTTCCATGTTAAACAGTCTTTTGAAATTACCTCATCTTTTTTTAGTTCGCAACTCAATACCAAGCTTCTTCTTGCATTTTTTCTAGATATCATCTCTGTATCTATTGGCTTTTTTTTAGTTGTTCCTATAATTTGCTCTAAATCATCTAATCTTTGACCAAGTCTCAAAAGATCATACTTGTCCATAGCATGGTAATGATCATTCCCCGGGAGAGTCTTATCAAAAGTGAAATGCTTTTCAATAATCTTCGATCCAAGAATAACAGCTGTCTCAACTGTCTTCATATCTTTGGGCAAAGTATGATCGGAATATCCTATAACTAAATCTGGATACCTAGCTCTCAAGTCAAGTATCATTCCTAGGTTAGCATTTTCATCATTGCATGGATAATTTAAAATGCAATGCATTAGGGCCAAAGGGTTTCCATGATTCTTAATCCAAGAAACAGTGTTATCAACTTCATTAATATAAGAAGCTCCAGTTGATAATAGTATTGGCTTACCAAAATCACAGATATGC
>MDSW01177245.1_pt1 | contig 17027 bp, 18 predicted proteins | sample 811171 | NCBI WGS metagenome assembly MDSW01 (sample SAMN05326641, study PRJNA326480) | marine metagenome | isolation source: seawater | place: Atlantic Ocean: North West | collected 2012
ACCCGGACCAACTGCTACTACTTCACCTTCTTGAGGTTTTTCTTTAGCTGTATCAGGTATAATAATCCCTCCAGCTGTTTTTTCCTCACTGTCCAATACTTTAATAAGCACTCGATCGTGCAAAGGTCTAAATTTCATATGTATTTTCTCCTATAAATTTTTATGTAGTGCTGATATGGTATGTTTTGACAAGATTTCAAGGGGCAAAAATCATTAAAAAAACCCTAAAATACAATATTTTTAGACTATTTGTAAACAAAGAGAGCAAAAAAATTGAGACATCTAAAAAACCTATCAGAAATTTATAAAAATTATGACACATTTATTATAGATTTGTGGGGGGTCATTCATAACGGTATTAGACTTAACGATAATGCAATAAAGACGATAGAACAACTTAGTAAAAATTTTAAAAAAATTGTTTTTTTGTCTAATGCTCCAAGACCTAAGTCAAAAGTAATTAATTTTCTTCTTAAAATGGGAATGGAAAAAAAATATCTCACAAATGTAATTACTTCTGGAGAAGCCGCTATGCATGCAATTAATAAAAATAAATTTGGAAAAACTTTTTTTCATTTGGGACCTCCCAGAGATACTTCTGTTTTTGAAAAAGTGAAAAACAATAGAATCAGTATTGAAAAATGTGATTTTATTTTGTGTACGGGTTTATTTGATGAATACGAGGAAGATTTGAATTATTATAAAAATTTTTTAAAAAAATATACTTCAAAAAAATTAATTTGTACCAATCCAGATTTAACAGTGCATAGAGGAAACATTGAGGAGCTATGCGCAGGATCATTGGCAAAAGTTTTTGAGGAATTAGGTGGAGAAGTAGTTTATTTTGGAAAGCCTCACAGAGAAGTTTACTCTTTGTGTTATGAAAAAAAAGATAGAGTTTTAGCGATAGGTGATAACTTAAAAACAGATATTCAAGGTGCTAATAATCTTAAATTAGAAAGTTTATTTATTACAAACGGCGTTCATCGTGAAGAATTGAATAAAACTGATAACCTTGATACGCTTTTTAAAAAATATAAAGTTAAAACAGATTTTTATCAAAAAGAATTAACTTGGTGAAATGAAGATTTATAAAAATACTAAACTAAAAAAAAAACACTGTAAGGGTGTTCTTGCTATAGGTAACTTTGATGGTGTTCATCTAGGACACCAGAAAGTTATAAGGCAAGCAAAAAATAAAGCAAAAAAAAATAAAATTCCTTTTGGGATAATGACTTTCGAACCTATCCCTGTAATGTATTTTGATAGAAAGATAAAAAATCATAGAATTAATTCTTTGTATCAAAAAAAAACCCAATTCAAGAAACTAAAAATTGACTTTTTGATAATTGTAAAATTTAATGAAAAATTTTCAAAGCTGACAGCAAAGCAATTTATTGAAAAAATAATTTTTAAAAAAACAAATAGCAAATACTTGTATGTAAGCGAAAATTTTAAATTTGGTTTTAAGCGAAAAGGAAATATTAAAACACTTAAAAAATTTGAAAAAAAGTTTAAGTATAAAAATTTAGTCACTACCCCATTAAACAGAAGTAACAAAGTCATTTCTTCAACATTAATCAGAGAAAAAATTAGATTAGGTAAAATTATTGAAGCTAATAAGTTATTAAACCGAAACTGGACCATAGAAGGGAAAGTGATTAAAGGTCAAAAAAGAGGTCGTAAAATTGGTTTTCCAACATGTAACTTAAAAATGGGAGACTATGTTATTCCAAAACTTGGTGTTTATGCAGTAGAAGTCAAAATTGGCAATCTCACTAAAAAAGGCATCGCAAATATTGGTTACAGACCCACTTTTAAAGGTAAAAATTTATTATTAGAAACAAATATCTTTGGAATTAATAAAAATTTATATAATAAAGTAATTAGCGTGAGTTTTACAAAATTTATAAGAGCTGAAAAAAAATTTAAAAATTTAGAGCATTTAAAAAAACAAATTAAACTTGATATAAAATTAGCTAAATAATGTCGAAAGATAATCTTCAACTTCCTAAAACAGCTTTTTCAATGAAAGCAAGCTTGCCAGCTAAAGAACCTGGAATTTTAAAAAATTGGGATAAAAATAAAATTTTCGATAAATTAAGAAAAAAATCTAAGGGAAAAGAAAAATTTATTCTTCATGACGGACCACCCTATGCAAATGGCCATATACATATGGGAACGGCTTTAAATAAAATTTTAAAAGATATGATAACTCGCTTTCATCAAATGGGAGGAAAAGATTCGGTTTATGTACCAGGTTGGGATTGTCATGGGTTGCCTATAGAATGGAAGATTGAAGAACAATATAAAAAAAAGAAAAAAAATAAAGATGAGATTCCTATAAAAGATTTTAGAAAAGAGTGTAGAGACTTTGCAAAAAATTGGATCGATGTGCATATTAAAGAATTTAAAAGACTTGGTGTAGTCGGTGATTTTGAAAATTATTATTCTACTATGAGCTATGATGCTGAGGCGCAGATAGTAAGAGAGCTTGGTAAATTTCTTCTAGACGGAAGTTTGTATCAAGGTTTTAAGCCAGTACTTTGGTCAACTGTTGAAAAAACTGCTTTAGCGGATGCAGAAGTTGAATACAGAGATCATACATCCAGCACAATTTATGTTGCTTTTAAAATTAAAGAAACAACCAAAGATTATTTGAAAGATGCAAGCGTGATAATTTGGACTACTACTCCATGGACAATACCTGCAAATAAAGCTTTGGCTTTTAATACAAATATTGAATATGCAGTCTTAGAAATAGACTCTCTTAATTATTTTAACGATAATAAGATTGTAGTAGCGAAAAATTTAATTGATAGCATTGTAAAAAATTGTGAAATCAAAAATCATAGAGTATTAAAAACATTTAAAGGATCAGAGTTCAAAGGTGTAAAATGTATACACCCATTTGTAAAACTAGATTACAATTTCGATATACCAATGTTAGAAGCACAATTTGTAAATTTGGATCAGGGAACTGGAATTGTTCATTGTGCTCCAAGTCACGGTCCAGATGATTTTAACTTATGTTTAAAAAATAATATTCCATCTTTGTATACGGTTGATGATTCTGGGCTTTATACTAAAGAAGTTCCTTATTTTACTAACACACATGTCTTTAAGGCAGACACTATAGTTATAGAAAAACTTAAAGAACATAAAAAATTGCTAAAAGACGATAAATTAAATCATAGCTATCCTCACTCTTGGAGGTCAAAAGCCCCTTTAATTTATAGAGCTACACCACAATGGTTTATATCTATGCAAACAAATGACTTAAGAAAAAAAGCAATTAAAGCAATTAATGAGACTAAATTTTATCCAGAAAAGGGAAAAGAAAGATTATTATCAATGATTGAGGGACGGCCAGATTGGTGTGTTTCAAGACAAAGAGTATGGGGTGTGCCTTTACCAATTTTTATAAATAAAAAAACTAAACAACCACTAAAAGATAAAAAAGTTATTGAAAGAATAGCGTCGATCTATGAAAAACAAGGCTCAGATTGCTGGTTTACAGATGACTCAAAAGTTTTTTTAGGAAATGACTATGACTCAAAAGAATATGATAAATTAACTGACATTGTGGAAGTTTGGTTTGATAGTGGATCGACGCATAGCTTTGTTTTAGAAAAAAGAAAAGACTTGAATTGGCCTGCTGATATGTATTTAGAGGGTTCCGATCAACATAGAGGGTGGTTTCATTCTTCACTTTTACAGTCTTGTGGTACAAGAGGTAAAGCACCTTTCAAAAGTATTTTGTCCCATGGGTTTGTGGTAGATGGAAAAGGTCTCAAAATGTCAAAGTCGCTTGGAAATGTTATTTCTCCAGAGGAAATTTTAAAAAATTATGGTGCAGATATTCTAAGAGTTTGGTCGGCAGCTTCGGACTACTCAGAAGATATAAGAATTGACAAAAGTATTTTAACTCAACATGCAGAGTCTTATAGAAAGATCAGAAATACTTTTAGATTTATGTTAGGTAATTTAAAAGATCATTTTGAAAAGCAAGATTTTGATAAAATAGATTTAAAACAATTTGATGAACTAGAACAATTTATCCTTCATAAATTGTTTATTGTTGGAAAAAATGTAAATCAATATTTGGAAAATTACAATTTACATAAACTCTACAAAGAGCTTTTAAACTTTTGCACATTAGATTTATCATCATTTTATTTTGATATTAGAAAGGACGTTTTATATTGCGATAGTTTAAAATCTAAAAAAAGAAAAAACTGTGTAATAGTTTTAAATATAATATTAGAAAGTCTACTTAAATGGTTTGCCCCTATTCTTGTATTTACGACAGAAGAAATTTTTAGCTTATTAAATAAAGAGGGTGAAAGCATACACGAAAGTCAGTTTGTTAAGATACCAAATAAATGGGAAAACAAAGATCTAAACTTTAAATGGAATAGTCTTTTCAAAATTAAGCAGGAAGCCAATATCGCAATTGAAGAGAAGAGATCTAATAAAATAATTGGATCAAGTTTAGAGGCAGACCTAGTCATAACTGCAGATAACTCAAATTATAAGTTGCTTGATAGTTTGGATTTGGCTGAATATTTTATTACATCAAAAGCTAATAGGATTAAATCTGATAAAAAAAATGAATTGAAAATTGAAGTAAAAAAAGCTGAGGGTGTAAAATGCCCAAGATGTTGGAAAATTTTAACTACAAAGTGCATTCGATGTGCTGAGGTTGAAAAGTAATTTTTTTATGAGTTATGATAAATTTCTTATTAACATAAAAAATCTATTTAATATATATAACTTTTTATTACTAATTTTTATTTTATTTCTATTTATCATCGATAGGTTTTCAAAAGTAAAAGTTATAGCAAACTTTGATGAGAGTTCTTATTACATAAACAAATATTTAAATTTAGATTTGACATGGAATACAGGAATTGGTTTTGGATTATTTGCCTCAAATTCTGATTTTTTATATAATTTTATCTCATCAGTTATAGGTGCAGTGATAGTATTTCTCATATACTGGTCTTTTAAATCTGATAAATACGAAAAATTTTTTTTTTCATTAATTATCGGAGGTGCTTTAGGAAATTTTTATGATAGAATCACTTTTAAGGCTGTGCCAGATTTTATAGATGTACATTACAATAATTTTCATTGGTTTACATTTAATATCGCAGATATATTTATAACTTTAGGAGTAATTGCTTTTTTGGCAAAAGGTTTATTCGATAAAAAAAATTTATGAAAACACATATAATAATAGTTATTTTATTTTTTTTACTCTCTTGTAGTGGTGGTGGAGAAGTTGGTAAAATTTTAAGAAATGAAAAAACTAATACAACTGATGAGTTTTTGGTGAAAAAAAAAGAGCCCTTAATCTTGCCACCCGACTTTAAAGAAATCCCACAACCAGGATCAATTAAAGATACAAGAGCTGAAAACGAAGAACAAAAAATAAAAAAAATTATTAAAGTTCCGGTTCAAGATGAAAGTGATGGAAGCTCATCAACAGAAGAGTCAATTATAGATAGAATAAGACGTGAATAAACGAAGTTTAATTATAAAAAATCATTTTTTTAATAAAGATCTTAATAAAACTTATCTAACTAAAATATCTAAAAAATTACAAAAAAGTATTCAACAAATTTATTTAGAAATCAAAAATGATAACAAAACTCTTAATGTTTTAAGAGAAAAACTAAAATTTAACTTTAGTTATAATTATCTTAAAAAATTTAAAAAATATAACTCTATTGCTATAATAGGTATGGGTGGTTCAATATTGGGTATTGAAGCAATTTTTCAATTCCTAGAAAAAAAAATTAAGAAGGAGGTTTATTTTTTTGACAATTTAGATATCGAAAAAATTAATAATTTTAAAAGTCATAATAAAAACAAAAATATTCTCTACATTATAATTTCAAAATCTGGGGATACTACTGAGACTTTATCTAACTTATTTTTTTTAAATATAATTAAAAAAAATGCAAAAAATATTATTATCTTAACTGAAAAAAATAATAATTTTCTTTCTTTTATGTCAAAAAGAATGAATCTTTTTTTTGTTGAACATAAGAAATTTATCGGCGGTAGATTCTCAGTATTATCAGAAGTAGGTATTTTACCTGCTTATCTTATGGGAATAGATATTTTTAAATTAAGACAGAACATAAGAAGATTTTTATCTGGAAAAGATTTAAAAATTTTATTTGATAGCTCTAAAAAATTGGTAAATTTACACGAAAAAAATAAGAAGATTATTATTCTTCTTAATTACATACCGCGTTTACAAAAATTTCTTGAATGGAGCCAGCAACTAATAGCTGAAAGTCTAGGTAAAAAAGGAAAAGGTTTTTTACCTTTTATCTCTAATGCTCCTAAAGACCATCATAGTCTGTTACAACTATACCTTGACGGACCAAGAGATAAAATATTCTACATTTTCAGCCATGATGAAAAAGATAAATTTAAACTAAACACAAAAAAAGTTCATAGTAAAATAATGTATTTACATAATAAAAATCTTTCAGAGGTTAAAAAAGCACAGAAAAATGCTCTTATTAAATCTTTAATAAAGAATAAAGTTTCCTACAGAGAATTTAAATTAAAAAAAATTAATGAAAGTTGCATCGGAGAATTATTTTCTTACTATATATTGGAAACAGTAATGATAGCAAAACTATTAAACATCAACCCTTATGATCAGCCCGCAGTTGAAGAAGTAAAAATTAATACTAAAAATATTCTTAAGTAAAAACTCCGAAAATTATTTTCGATCGTCCATATTTTTTTGTCAAAATAGGTTTAAAAAATTTTGAAAAATTATCGTTTGCATCTCTTTCCCTATGAATAATTACGATATGTTTTTTTTTAAATATTTTTTTGATATTGATTAACTTAAGATTTTCTAAAAAATCTCTGTCAGCAAATGGCGGATCAAAGAAAAAAATCTCAAATTTTTCTTTTAAATCACATGATAAAAAATTATCAACCTTTTTCTCAATAATTAAAGTTTTGTTTGACAAAGACAATTTAGATAAATTATTTCGTAAATATTTTGTAGCTTCGACGTTACTCTCGACAAAAGTTACTTTTTTCGCCCCTCTAGATAAACACTCTAAACCAAAAGATCCTATTCCAGAGTAGAGATCTAAAATATTAGCTGTATTAATTTTTACCTCATTTTTTTTTGAATGCTCTAAAATGTTAAATATGTTCTCTTTTACAGAGTCTTTTAATGGTCTGGTAAAAGAATTTCTTAAAAATTGAATTTTGATTCCTTTGAATTTTCCACTAATAATCCTCATTTTTTTTTAATTACTCTCCAACCTATATCTTTTCTAAAAAAACCAGATTTCCAATTAATAGATCTAATAATTCTAAATATTTTTTTTCTTACCTCAAACAAGTTATCGCCAAGCGATGTTATGTTTAAAACTCTTCCACCTATTGAAAGGTATTTTCCGCCCTCTAATTTAGTTCCAGCATGATAGATAAAGCTATTTTTTAAAGTTTTGAATTTTCCAATATTTTTTATTTGAATATTCTTTTTGTAAATTCCTGGATATCCTTTTGCACATAAAACTATTGTCATGCTTTTCTCTTTTTTCCATTTAATATTTAAGTTTTTTAAATTGTTTTGAGTAGCACTTAAGAATATTTTTACCAAATCTGTTTTTAATCTAGGAATTATTACTTGACACTCGGGATCACCCATTCTTACATTGAATTCAATTAAATATGGTTCATTGTTTTTAATCATTAAGCCAATATATAGAAAACCTTTAAAATGTTTTTTCTCTTTTTTTAAAGCAGATAGTGTCGGAGATATGATCTTCTTTATTATTTTTTTTTCTAAAATTTTATCGATTATTGGTGCTGGAGAATAAGCTCCCATCCCGCCAGTATTTGGACCTTTGTCGTTTTCGCCAACTCTTTTATGATCTTGTGCGGTTCCAAAAAATTTAAAGTTATTTTTATCAACTATTATAAAATAGCTTGCTTCCTCACCTTCTAAAAAATTTTCTAATACAAGTTTTTTTGATGATTTAAATTTCCCTTTAAAAATTGCATTTGCAGATTGAAAAATTTGTTTTTTGGTTTTACAAATTTTTACTCCCTTTCCAGCAGCTAGTCCATCAGCTTTTACTACAATAGGCAAAGAATTATTTTTAATAAATTCCGTAACTTGTTTCTGATTTCTACATATTTTAAAATCTGCAGTAGGAATATTGTTAAGTTTACATAATTTTTTAACAAAAGATTTTGAACCCTCAAGTTTAGATGCATACTTATTTGGACCAAATACTTTTATTTTGTTTTTTTCTAAGAAGTCTACTAATCCTTTTACCAATGGCTCTTCAGGACCAACTATTACAAGTTTAACTTTACTTAATCTAATAAATTTTAGTATTTTTTTAAAATCTAAAATATTTATCTTAACATTTTCTGCAATTTTACTTGTACCAGCATTACCTGGGATACAAAAAATTTTTTGTGTCAGTGGGGACTCATAGATTTTCTGACATAAAGCATGTTCTCTTCCACCACTACCTATTAATGCAATGTTCATTTTTCAATTTATATTGTATAAAATTATAATGATAAAAAAAAAGGCTAAACTCAGATATAAACAAAATTCTTTTGACATTTTAGAAGATGGAGAATTCGTTATTTGCGCAGTATCTGGAAGACAAATAATGCTTAAAGATTTAAATTATTGGAATGTTGAATTGCAAGAACCATATTTTTCAGCTAAAGAGGCTAATGAAAGTCTTTCCAAAACAAAAAAATAACTATTTCCATCTATTATGAGTCCAAATCCACTCATAGGGGTTTTTTCTGATCATTTCTTCAAGCAACAGGTTTAACTTTTTTGATAATTCAATTTTATCTTTATAGTCTGACGCCTTTATTTCCTCATTAAAATAAATCTTAAAATTCAAATCTTTTGATCTCTCGATAAAAACTGGGATAATTGAAAGGTTATATTTTATTGCAAGTTGAGCAGGTAGCGTAGTTGTTAGAGCAGGTTTACCGAAGAAATCTATTAATTCACCTTCGCTGACTCTTTGATCTATCATTAAAGCAATACTAAAATCATTTTTTATATATTCAATAGCCTCTCGAACGCCACTAATTCCTTTTTTAATTTGATTTTTGCAGACATATTTCCTTCTCAAAAACTCCATAAAAGGATTTAAAAAAAAATTATTAAGTGGTCTATAAATTGTAGCTAAATTAAAGTTACTTTTTGTAATTTCCATTGACATTAACTCAAAGTTTGCAAAATGGCCGGAGACGAATATTACAGGTTTGTTATTTCTATTGATTTTTTCAATATGTTCTTTTCCAATTACTTCCACGTAGGAATTTCCTTTTCTAAATCTGTCTAAAAAAATATATTCTGCAAAAGTCATTCCGTAATTTTTCCACATACAATTAATTATCATATCCTTTTTTTCTTCGGACATATCTTTTTCGAAAATTTTTAGATTTTTACTAATTATTTTTTTTGATTTAAAAAAAGGAGCAATCTTAAGAAAAAGGTAGCCAAAAATTTTTCTACTGTTTGTGATTCCAATCAGTTTGGCACAAATATAAAAAAAATAAATAATCAATGATTGGAGAAAATATATAAATACTTTAATCATAAATTTTAAAAATTCTTTCTTTAAATATTTTAAGATTATCTATTTTTAGATCTAATTTTAAATACTTTATTTCTTCAAAGTTGTATTTTTGAATTCTAAAGTAATCTTTTTCCGTCATAATAATTTGATAATTATTTTTCTGAGCCAACTTTACAAAATTTTCTAACTCGACTTTAGAAAAATCATAATGATCAGGGAAAGAAAATTTTTTAGAAACTATTAATCCATAACTTGAGAGCAAATTGAAAAAATTAGAAGGATTACCAATACCTGATATTGCTAATAATTTTTTATTTTTAAAATCGTTTAAATTTGTAGGATGGTAATTAGAATAAAAAATTTCAGCATCTTTATTTACTTCAAATATTTTCTTTTCAAAAATTGCGTCTTTTCTCCCATTTATCATTACTAATTGTGCTCGTTTCAAAGAATTAATTTTCTCTCTAAGAGGCCCAGAAGGTATTACCATTCCATTACCAATCATCTGTCTTTGATTAAAACAAATTATATTAAAATTTTTTGCTATAGTGTAATCTTGAAATCCATCATCTAAAATAGCTATATCATAATTTTTATCTTGTGCTTCTTTTATTGCAATCTTTCTATTTTCTGAAATTATTAAGTCTTTAAAATAAAATTTAATAAAAGAGTACTCATCTTGATGATCTTCATAAAATTTCCTTATAATTACCGATTTTAAATTCTTTTCTGTAAAAATTTTCGCTATAAACAAAGATAATGGAGTTTTACCTGTTCCTCCTATGAATATATTTCCTACACAAATAACTGGAATCTTAAAATTATATTCTTTAGTAAATTTTTTTTTTAAATAAACAACTAATTGAACAATTAAACTTAGAGGAGTAAGCAAGATTGCAATTAAATTTACTTGATCCCAAAATTTAGGTTTATTTATTTTCATTTAATAAAAACAAATCTATATTTTTCATAACATCTTTTAAAGTTTTATGGCTTAATTCATTTAAAAGATGAGAGAAATTTTGATTATCTTCGGAGACATTATTTATGTCTATTGCTAAATTTTCAGCTAATTCTCTAGGGCTGTGAATTATTTTTGAAATATTATGTAATGCTAAAATAGAATATATTTCTTGAAAATTATAAACATATGGCCCGTGATAGACTTTGCAACCTGAGTAAGCCGCATCTATAGGATTTTGACCTCCATCGTTTAAAAATCTTTTATCAAGTGACTTTCCAATAAAAACACTTTTTGAATATTTGTAAAAATCTGCTAAAACCCCAAAAGAATTTATAATTATCACTTCTTTACCATTTAAAATTTTTTCATTTTGATTTAAAATTTGAGAGCTTAAATCAAGTTTGTTACAAATTTTTTCTATTTCATAAACTCTATTTATATGTCTAGGCGCAATAAGAGTAATAATATTTCTTATCTTTTTTTTAAGTTCAATGTGCGTTTCTAAACAGAACTTTTCCTCATTTTTGTGTGTGCTAGCAGCTAGCCAAAACCTATTATTGACTAAAATTTTTTCATTTAAGTTTATATTTAATTTTTTTTCATCTGGTTGAATCAATTTTATATTTCCTGAATAAATAATATTTCTTGCATTAAACTCTTTTAAAAATTTTCCTGTTTCTTTATTGGAAGTGAGGCACAATTCAAAGGTACTAAATATGTATTTTGCTGTTTTAGGAATAAATTTCCATTTTTTGTAAGTTTTCTGTGTAATTCTTGCATTTATCAATGCAATTGGGATCTTTTTATTTTTTGCATTAGAAATTAAATTCGGCCAAATCTCCGAGTCAACTAAAAATATTAAATTTGGTTTCCAACTTGATAAAAAATTTTTTATTAAAAACTCAATATCAAGAGGAAAAAATCTATGTTGAACATTTTCGAATTTTTTAATTTCCTCATTAGCAATTTTACTTGAACTTAAGGTAATTGTTGTTACTAAGAAATTGAGATTATCATATTTTTTATTTAACTCTCTTATAATTGGTAAAATACTTTTAAACTCTCCTATACTAGCAGCGTGAAACCATATTAGTTTGCAATTTTTATCTCTATTAACATTAAAACTTTTTGAAAATATTTTTTCTTTAAATCGATGTTGATCTTCTTTGTTAGTTAACATCCTCCAATAAATAAGTAATACCAATATTGGATAAAGTAAAAATGTAAAGATTCTATATAAAAGAATCATGAAATCTATTTTAATTGTTTTTCATACAATGACTTATACTCAACACAATTTTTTATCAAAAATTCATGTGTACCAGAGTCTTTAATTCTTCCATCCTTTAGAACAAAAATTTTATCTGCGTTATGAATTGTTGACAAACGATGTGCTATAACCAAAGTAGTTTTATTTTTTGTTAAATTTTTAATTGCATTTTGCACTATTTTTTCTGACTCAGCATCAAGAGAAGATGTAGCTTCATCAAGAAGAATTATTGGCGACTCTTTTAAAATAGCTCTGGCAATAGATATTCTTTGCTTCTGACCACCTGATAGGCGAACACCGTTTTCACCTATAATAGTTTCATATCCCTTTGGAAGTTTATTAATAAACTCGTCAGCTGCAGCAAATTTACATGCATTTTTAATCTCATCAATTGAAGCGCTTTCTTTTGCGTAAGATATGTTATTTTTAACAGTGTCATCAAAAAGAATTACATCTTGACTTACCATAGATAGTTTATCTCTTAATGAACTTAGTGATACATTCTTTATATTTTGGTCATCTATTTCAATGAGTCCTTCTTGAGGATCATAAAATCTTGGCAATAAATTCATCACAGTGCTTTTACCCGCACCACTATGACCAACAAAAGCTACCATTGTATTTCCTTTAATATCAAAACTTATATCTTTAATTGCTTTTTCGTCAGTGGTTTCGTATTTAAATCCAACATTTGAGAATTTTATATCTGAATTTTTTAAGAGAAGTTTTGGGCTACTTAGATTATCTTTGATTTCAATTTTTTTATCAATTATTGAGCTTATTCTCTTAAATGCTGCGGCACCTTGATAAACTGATAAATTTAAAGTAGCTAGTGATCTTATTGGTTGATAAGCAAGCATCATTGCTGCTAAAAATGAAAAAAAGTTATTAACTCCTAACTCCCCGTTTGCAATTAGTTTCCCAGAGAATATTATGAAACCAGCTATCATAAACCCAGTTAATGTTTCCATAATTGGTGTTGCTCTTATCATAACACTACCAATTTTTATATTCTTCTCTACCAAATCATTAATAACCTCGTTTGCCTTTTTATTTTCTTGGTTTTCTTTTTGATAAATTCTAATCATTTTATAACCTCTTAAAATTTCTGATAAAAATGAGGCTAGGTTTCCTGATGATATCCCCGCCATCGAGGTTGCCTTTCCAATCCTTTTACCCAATGATTTAGCTAAACCAGCTGCTAAAGGCATCATTAGTATCGCGAATAAGGCAAGCTTCCAATTTTGATAAAACATCAAGGACACTAACCCAATGACTGAAAAAGTATCTTTCATTAAATTTAAGACTCCTGTGCCTACAAGAGTCTGAACATGATGAGTATCATACATAATATTTGAAATGTACTTTCCAGAATGTCTATTGTCTAAAGTTTGGATATCAGAAATTAAAATATTAGTTGCAACTTTTTTCTGTAATTCTCCAGTAACTTCTTCAGCTACTCTAATAATATTAATTCTTGCAAAATAAAGAGATAATCCTTTGCTTGAAAAAGCAATCACTATTAACAATGGTATTGACCAAGCAAATACTTTATTCTGTTCTATAAAAATTTTTTTTACTGCTGGATCTAATAACCACGCTATTCCTGAGGTACTAGCTGCAACAATTAATGATAAAACAAAAGCTAATAAAATTCTTTTATAATGTTTTTTAACATATTCTTTAAAAAGACGTTTAATTATTTTAAATACTTCATCTAGTTTCATAATTAATTGATAAAAAGAATTGATACAAAAAGAATTAGTCCTGAAAAATTGTTAAGCTTGAACATCTTCAAGCATAAACTAGCTTTTTTTTCATTAAACATAAATACTTGATAAAATAGGCTCAAAATAAAAATAATAAAAAAAAATGTAAAAATATTTAATTCAATGAAATTCTTAAATAAAAATATCAAAATTAATATACTCAATGTATACGTAATCGCTATAAACATTTTTAAATTATCTTTAAATTTAATAGACGTTGATTTTAGACCTATAATTTCATCTTCAGACATATCCTGGGCTCCGTAAATAGTGTCATAGCCCAATGTCCAAAATATGGCTGATATGTAAAGCAGAATTATTTCATATGAAATGGCGTTATTCATAGACGCCCAAGCCATTATTATTCCCCAATTAAAAGTTAAACCAAGAAAAAGTTGAGGCCAATAAGTAATCCTTTTCATAAAAGGATAAGAAAAAGCTAAAATCATCGAACCCATTCCAAGTACAATTGTAAGAATATTAAATTGTATCAATATTATAAATGCTAGTAGGCAAAGAAAAAAAACATAAATTAAAGATTTTTCAATCGATATTTGTCCTGACGCAATAGGCCTTTTTCTTGTTCGCATAATTTTTTTATCAAAATCTTTGTCTACAATATCATTAAAGATACATCCTGCACTTCTCATCAATACAGAACCAAAAAAAAACAAAATTAAATAGAATATGAATAGATATGTTTCATGATTATTTTTATATGAGTAAGCTAATCCCCAAGAGCATGGCCAAAACAAAAGCATAAACCCGATTGGTTTATTTAACCTAGTTAAATCCATAAATATTTTTAGATGTTGCATGAAATAATACTTGTAAATATCAAACACTATCTACATAATCAATTTGATTCGATATGGATATAGATTACACAGTTGCAGCTCTAATGTTTCCTGCTATTCCTCTAATGATGACGATGTATAGTAATCGTTTTCACACTTTAAGTGCTTTAATAAGACAATTACACGATAAATACACTTTTGAGAAAAAAGTTCCACCGGAATTAGAAAATCAATTACATGTTCTAAATAAAAGAACCAACTATTTAAAGTATGTAATGGGCTTTTCCTCCTTCGGTTTCTTATTTAACATGCTTACAGTTTTACTTCTTTATTTAAATTATATTTTTTACGCTAGATTAAGTTTCGCAATGTGTTGTGTTTGTATGATTATCTCGATTTTCTTATTTCTTCAAGAAGTTAGAATGTCTAATGAAGCTTTAAAATATCATTTAAGCGATATGGACTCTATGAAAAAAGATCTTTAATTATTTAAGACTTTTTTTGTATAAAGATATACCCTCTTTAATTTTGTGATTGTAAGATTGATTGAACGTATCAAGTTGCCAGCCTTTCATTCTTGATCTTATTAAAGTTAAGTTTTCTTTTTTCCATTGGTCAGAGGTATCTTCATTTTTCCAAATTTTTTTTTCTTCATTAGTTCGCGCACATCCATAACAGTAGCCTGTTACCGGGTCAGTTTTGCAAATACTAATACAAGGAGAAATAATTTTAATACACATTCATGGAATTAGAATTGCCGGACCAGTCAATATCCTAGACTCTAAATCAATATGTGCTTGTCTGGCATCCTCAAGTTTATATTTTTTTGCAATCCTTACTTTAATCATACCAAATTTGACTTTCTCAAAAATTTCATCAGCAGCAGACTGAAGTTTTTTTTGAGTGTCAAAGAATTGACCAACAGAAGGTCTAGTTAAATACAATCCTTTAGGCTGAATATCTTTTGGGACATTAACTGGATCAAGTGGTCCTGAAGCATTTCCAAAACTTACCATCATCCCACGCTTCTTAAGACAAGCTATTGAACCTTGGAAAGTTTTTTTACCTACACCGTCAAAAACTGCAGGAACTCCCTCGTCATTTGTAATTTTCATCACCTCTTTTGAAAAATCGTTTTTAGAATAATTAATTACGTGAGCATATCCGTTTTCTTTAGCCACTTTTATTTTATCATCTGATCCAACAGTACCAATAACTTTGGCACCAATGCTATTCGCCCACTGCGCAAATATTTGACCAACACCTCCAGCCGCAGCATGAAATAAAACTGTTTCTCCTGCTTTTAGTCTATAGGTTTGTGTAATCAAGTAATTAGTTGTTAAACCTTTTGTCATCAATGTTGCCGCTAATTCATAAGAAATACCATTTGGTAATTTGATTACTCCTTTTGAGGGAATTATTCTTTGTTCTGAATAGGCACCAATTGGTGGTGAAGCATAAGCAACATTATCACCTTTGTTAAATTCTGTAACGTTAGAGCCAACTTCGTCTATCTTCCCAGCAGCTTCATAACCGATCCCACTAGGTAATTTAAGAGGGTACAAACCGGATCTATTATATGTATCTATGAAATTAAGACCAATCGCATGATTAGTTACTTTAATTTCATCTGGACCTGGGGAACCAACTTTGACATTTTGTATTTCTAAAACTTCAGGTCCACCATGTTTATTAATTATAATTGACTTTGGCATTTGTTGAACGTACTTGAACTTTTAGTATTTAGCAAATGTTCCGTTATTATAATCTTGAATAGCTTCTAGTATTTCTGCTTTTGTATTCATCACAAACGGCCCCCCTCTTGCGATAGGTTCGCCAATCGGTTTACCAGCTATGAATAAAAATTCAGATTTTTCATTTGCTTTGATATTGAGTTTATTTCCTCGTTCTAATAAAATTAAGTTCGAGTCGGTGATTTTACTATGTTCTTTCGAACCAACTTTTAGATCTCCTTTAAGCAAATATATAAAAGAATTGTGTCCAGCAGGAATAGCAAAGTTAAATTCTTTTCCTTGATTAAGTACTACATGAAAATAGATTGGTTCAACATTATGATTTTTTTCTGGACCCTCTGCCTTTTCATATTTACCTGCAATTACTCTAACTGTTTTTTCATTATCTTTATGCTCACCAAGATCATTTCCCTTAATATAGAGATATTCAGGTTTATTCTTTTTCATTTTGGCAGGCATGTTGATCCAAAGCTGAAAACCCAGCAACTTTCCTTCTTTCATAGCAGGCATTTCTGAGTGAATAATACCTCTTCCAGTTTTCATCCATTGAACATCACCAGAGGTCATAATACCTTTTGCTCCGGTACTATCTTGATGCTCAAATTCCCCATTTAACATATAAGTAACAGTTTCTATCCCTCTATGTGGATGAGGAGGAAAACCAGCAATATAATCATCTTTATTTTCAGAACCAAATTCGTCAAGCATAAGAAAAGGATCAATATAATCTGCTTCTGGAGTTCCAATGCTTCTTTTTAATTTTACCCCCGCGCCATCTGAAGCGTTCAAAGCTTTAACGATTTTTTTTACTTCAATTTGAGACATAGAAATATTTATAATGAAACTTTAAACTTTATCA
>MDSW01153792.1_pt1 | contig 17026 bp, 20 predicted proteins | sample 811171 | NCBI WGS metagenome assembly MDSW01 (sample SAMN05326641, study PRJNA326480) | marine metagenome | isolation source: seawater | place: Atlantic Ocean: North West | collected 2012
CTCCAGATAGTTGATTAACCATTAAATTTAATTCAGCTAGAGCTTTGGGGGTATTCAAATCATCACAAAGGGCGTTCATTACATTTTCAGGAACTGAAATCTCGTTTACATTAATTCTAATATTTTTTAATTCATTTATGCTTCGGTAAAGTCTAGTAAGCATCGTATTGGTTTGATCGATTGAGTCAGTTGTCCAGTTTAACGGCTGTCTGTAATGTGCTGACAAAAGTGTCAAACGTAAAGTTTCTCCAGAATATCTTTTAATTAAGTCATTTACTAATCTAATATTTCCAATGGATTTTGACATTTTTTCTCCATCAACGATTACAAAACCATTGTGAAACCAATATTTGGCAAAAAATTTAGGATTGTCATTTTGATTATGTGCTGAACAAGTTTGAGCAATCTCATTTTCGTGGTGAGGAAAAGTTAAATCCATTCCTCCACTATGAATATCGAAAGGTAGTCCTAGCGTTTTTTCAGACATAGCTGAACATTCTAAATGCCAACCAGGTCTTCCAAATCCCCAAGGCGAGTCCCAACCTGGCATATTTTTTGAACTTGGTTTCCATAAAACAAAATCAGTTGGATCTTTTTTGAAAGGAGCAACCTCGACTCTACTTCCCATAATTTGTTCTTCTCTATTTCTTTTAGATAAGCAACCATAGTTTTTAAAAGAAGGAACGTGGAATAACACATGACCATTTTTTTCATAGGCATTTTTATTATCTAAAAGTTTTTTGGTCAACTCTATCATTTCATTTATATGTTCTGATGCACGTGGTTGTTTATCAGGATTTTCTACTCCCAGAGCTGACATATCTTCATTGTAAATTTTTTCAAATTTTCTTGTTAAAGTTTTTATTTCAATATTTTGATTATTTGCAGATTCTATTATTTTGTCATCTATATCTGTAATATTCGACACATATGTAACTTTAGGATAAATTAAACGTAACAATCGAATTAATACATCGTTGACTACAGCCATGCGAGCATTTCCAATATGAGCATAATTATAAACAGTAGGGCCGCATGCATAAACACGAACATTTTTCGAGTCAATTGGATCAAATACTTCTTTAGAATTTTCCAGTGTATTTTGAATCTTTAGTATTGTCATTTTATTATATGGGTTTACTTTATATTATCACTAAAGGGGTTTTGAACTTTAAATTTAAAAAATTATGAATTTTGTAATTAAAAAAAGGGGTTATAAGACCATTGAAGCAAGGCCTGTCTTTGTTTTTTTCTACAACTGAATAATTTTTTAGGACAGTTTTTTTTTATACCACCAATGTGTCTAGGTCCAAAAGCCTTCCATCTACTGATTTGAACTTTATCAATTTCTGGAATTCTTCTACCTATTGTATAACGACAATACCATTGAAACCAACCCCTAGGATCTTCTTTTGTGATCCAACCTTTTGCTTGCCATTCTTTAAGACTAAGACCAGCTTTAATTTGAAAATAATTTAAATTAACATCAAATTTTTTACTTATTTTTGCTTTTTTAAACCAAACATCAGGATACTCATTAATAGTGTCTCCAAGATATGACCCACCAAATACTCCATATTCCATCATTTTTTTAGGAGTTAATTCAGGTTTGAACTCTTTATAAAAACTGTATTTCATAAAAGTTATATAAATTAGTATTGAATATTAATTAATAAAAAACTCTTTATTTTGATTTGAGATTGAAAGAATATTTTTTCTTAAATTTTGCAATGCCTTATTTTCTATTTGCCTTACTCTTTCTTTGCTAATATTTAACTTTTTACCCATTTCTTCTAATGTTTTGGCTTTTTCTTCTAATTTTCTATTTAAAATAATAATTTTTTCTCTATCTTTTAATTGATTAATAGCTTTGTAAAGCGTATCTTTTTTTTCTTTATCATTATAAGTTTGTTCTAAAATTATATCTTGAGTTGGCGATTCATCTTTAAGTAATGACATTAAATCATTATTACTATCATCACTTAAGGTTTGGTTTAAAGATTGATCTCCTAATGTAAGTCTGTTTTCCATTGTTTCCACCTGTGATGATTTAACTTTTAGTATTTTGGCAACTTTTTGAACTTCATTATTTCCCATAAACTCAAAAGAATTATAATTTATTATTTTTTTTAATTTGTTTAAGTTAAAAAATAATGCTTTTTGTGAAGCACTAGAACCAGCTTTAACAATTGACCAGTTTTTTAAAATATACTCTTGGATAAGGGCCCTGATCCACCATTTACTGTAAGTGGAAAGTCTAAATCCTTTGGATAAATCAAATTTTTCAATTGCATTCATGATTCCAACTATGCCCTCTTGAACTAAATCTTCTCTTGGCAAACCATAGTGTAAATATTTATTTGCAACAGATACAATTAATCTCATGTAAGATTTTAAAATTTTTTCTAGAGACTTTTCATCTTTTTTTGTTTGCCACAATTTAATTAATTTAATTTCCTCCTTTTTTTCCAAGACCTTAGTCTTGTTTGCTAGAGTAATTAGTTTGTTCTTATCAAAATTCATTTTCATGTATTTATTGTTTAGAATAATTCTAATTAACTATACATATAAATTATTTATTTTATCCACACAAAAAAAACATATCTGGTATGCAAAAAAGTTCTAATAATTTAACTTAATAGTGATTGGCTCCCCATGAATAAGTTGTATTGCGGCCTTATCGAATTTGGGTGGCCCTTTTGGTGTATAATTGTTGCTAAACGCAAAACCTTCTTTTGGTCTCCAAAAAAAACCTGTTTTAAGTTCATTATTGCCATCCTCATCATGGTAAACGACAACAGCAATTTTTCCCTCATGAATTTTGAATAAAGGAATTACAGTTTTTCCTTTTGTGGCTTTTTTTCTTACTTTTTCTACAGCTAAGTTTTCTTTTAGAAAATTACTTTTATCTGTATAAATCTTAACATCTATGTATCCATCGTTATGCTCAACATTTTCTATTATAATGGTACCATGGCTAAATATTTTATTAGAAAACAAAATAAAAAATAAACAAAATAGAATTATTTTCATCAAAAATACCTTTCATTCTTTTACAGCTAACTATAATAACTGTTTTCAGTGAATAATAAAAAATATTTAAATAGATTATTTAATTCTGACAAGCCTTTAATTATTTATAAGGAAAAAAAAGGCTTTAATATTTACACAGATTTTTCAAGCAAAATTAATGTTAATAAATCAAATATTAAACAATTTTTACAAAAAGTTAAATCATCCAGTAAAAAGAAAAATAAATTTTTTGATGGGTATATTGGTTTCTTTGGATATGAGTTATGTTGTAAGCTCATAAATATTAAAATTCCTAATAATCAACAACCTGGGTTTAATAAAAGTTTATTTTATAAACCGCAAACAGTAATAAAGGTTAGAGATCAAATATTTATTTCAAGTACATTAAAAAATTTTGATGAATTTAAAATTAAAAGAAAAATAACTAATTTTTTTAATGAAAAAAAATTTAACGTAAGTTTAAATTTAAAACAATATTCTCGAATATTTAAGTTCTTTTCAAATAAAATAAGACAAGGAGAGACATATCAAATTAAAGTTTGTCAAAAGTATATAAATAATTCAAACATAGATCCAATTAAATTCTTTTGGAGACTTATGAAAGTAAATCTCTCTCCGGAATCATTTTTAATAAGAGATAAAAATTATTCTATAATAAGTTGTTCGCCTGAAACCTTAATTGAAAAATATAATAATAAAATTATAACAAAACCAATTGCAGGAACCTACAAAAAAAATTCAAAAATATCAAAAAAAATAGCAAAACAATTTTTTCAGAAAAATATAAAAGAAAACAAAGAACATAACATGATTATTGATATGGAAAGAAATGATTTAAATAAAATATGCAAAACTAATAGTGTTAAAATTTCTAAACTAAAATATGTTGAAGAATATAAAGATTTATTTCATTATGTTAGTGAAATTAAGGGTACTTTAAAAAATAATATTACTATATTAGAAATTATAAAAGCAATGATGCCCGGAGGATCTGTTATAGGCTGCCCTAAAATAAACACTCTTAATTTGTTAAATAAACAAGAAACACATAGTAGAAATATATTCACAGGAAGTTTTGGTTATATTAAATCAAATTCAGATATGCGCTTTAATATAATTATTAGATCCATTTTGAATTATCAAAACAAATCTGAAATTTCAGTTGCAAGTGGCATTGTATTAGATAGTGTTGCAAAAAAAGAATATTATGAAAATTTTTTGAAAGCTAAATCCTTATTAGAGATATTTAGAGTATGATATACTTAATTGACCATGAAGATTCATTTACTTTTAATTTAGCAAATCTTTTAGAAAGTTTTGATGATGTTTATGTTTCAAATTATTATGATTTAAATAAAAAAATGTTATCAAAATCTAATGTTGTAGTATTTTCTCCAGGTCCCGGTGAACCAAAAGATTATCCAAAATCTAATTTGTTATACAAAGAGTTAAAAGGTAAAAAAAAATTATTAGGTATATGTTTGGGTTTTCAACAAATTCTATATAATGAAAACGCTAAGATAGTTCAACAAAAACAAATTTATCATGGCTATCAATCAAAAATTAAAGTTTTGGGATCAAGTAAATTATTTAAAAAAAATACTATATTTTATGTGGGAAGATATCATTCATTAAAATTAAAAGAACCTTTTATTTCTAAAACATTTAAAATAACTATGAGGTGTGTTCAAACAAATGTTGCAATGGCATTAGAGGATAATGTAAATAAAATATTTGGTTTTCAATTTCATCCAGATTCATTTTTAACAAAAAATGGTAAACAATTTATTCAAAAGATCATATCTACATAGAAACTTTGCAAGAGTTAGATATGATAATCTGTGGAATACCAAAGGTGTTTTTACAACAATTAGAATTAAAGGAAATCCACCAAAATTAATTTTTGTAAATAAACATATTGAAAATTTAAATAAATCATTAAAAAAAATTAAAATTGATTTTGTTTTAACGAATAAAAAATTAAATCAAATAATAATGGGTCACTTAAAAAAAAATACTAAATACGATCATTTGTTACGTATAGCAGTTAATTCTAAATTAATCTCTTTTTCAATAAGAAAGAAAATAAATACCAATCAATTTCTTAGAGGAATATTAATTAATTACATTAGACCCAAACCGACAATCAAAAACTTATATTATAAGAAATTATTAAGTATTTCTAAGGCTTTAAATTATAAAAATGAAGAAGGAATTTTGTTTCACAAAAATAATCTTTTAGAAGGTTGTACTACAAATTTAATTTTTACAAAAAAAGAAAAACTTTATATACCAAAAAATAATTATTATTTTGGAATCACTCTTAAAATTTTGCTGCAATATTCTCAGAGAAAGATAATAAAAACTAATATCAATATTAATAAATTAAAAAATTTTGATGAAATATTATTGACCGGCTCAGGTAAAGGCATTGTTGCATTATCAAGTATTTCCGAAATTAATTGGGTAAAAAAAAGTGATAAAATATACAAAGAATTCCAACAAGCATATAAATCGTGTATAAAACAAATAAATGAAACTTAACGGACAAAATTTTAAAATAAAATATCCTGCAATAATGGGTATTTGCAATATTACTAAAGACTCTTTTAGTGATGGTGGCAAAAGTTATAAAAGCAGAGATGCTTTAAAGAATATTAAAAATATGATTAATAATGGGGCTACAATTATTGATATTGGCGCTGAAAGTACTAAACCAGGAAGCGATCCAATTTCTTACAACCAAGAAATTAAGAAATTGGACACTGTATTAAAAAAACTTCCCAAAAATCAATTTATAATATCAGTAGATACTAATAAATTAGAAACACAAGAATACGCACTAAAAAATGGAGCTCATATAATAAATGATATTTATGGAGGCAATACTGAGCTCATAAAATTATCAAAAAAATATAACAATGGACTGATTTTAATGCATACCCCAGGACCACCAAAAATAATGCAACAAAAAACAACAATTTATAAAAATGTTGTTAGAGACATTAGAAATATTTTTTTAAAAAAATTAGTTGAAATTGATAAATACAAAATTTCAAGAAATAAAATCTGGTTTGATCCAGGCATTGGATTTGGCAAAAACTTAAATCAAAACATTGAAATAATGAATAATATGGAAAAATTTAAATTCGAAAAATGTGGAATTGTTCTTGGTTCTTCTAGAAAAAGCTGGATAAATAAAATTGATGGTTCAGATGTAAATATGCGACTTGGAGGGTCAATAGCTTCAGTATTATATTGTCTAAATAAAGGAGTTAATATATTTCGTGTACATGATGTTAAGGAAACAAAACAAGCAATTCAAATATACACAAAACTAAATGTTAGAAATTTTAATTAAAAATATTAAGGTAAAATCAAAAATAGGCGTATCTTTAAAAGAAAGAAAACAATCTCAACTTTTGCTTATATCATTAAAAATTAATTATATGACAAAAAGAAACAAAAATGTTGATGAAATAAAAAATTTAAAAGATTATTCAAAAATAATTAAGTACATTAGAAAATATGTTCAAAATTCGTGTTATAGGACTTTAGAAAAACTTTTAGAAGAATTATCAAAAAATTTAAAAAAACAATTTAAATTAAAGAAAATATATTTAACAATAAGCAAACCAGAAGTAGCTAAGAAATATAGGTGTGAGTTAATCAGTGTTTCAAAATAAGGTTTTTATTGCTTTAGGCACAAACGTAGGAAACTGGAAGAATAATTTCAATCATGCTTTTAAAGAACTAAACAAGATTGGAAAAATCAATAAATTTTCTTCTATTTATCTAACCAAACCATATGGTTTTAATGATCAAAATCCTTATTATAATACAGCTATAGAATTATTTACTTTTTACCAACCTATTAAATTATTTGAAAAAATAATTACCATAGAAAAAATTTTGAAAAAAAATAAAAAAATAATTAATGGGCCTCGCAAAATAGATTTAGATATTATTTTTTTTAACAACCTAGTTTTTAAAAATAATAAATTAATTATTCCACACCCAAGGGCTCATTTAAGAGATTTTGTTTTATATCCCATAAATGAAATTAATCCATATGCTAATCATCCTTTAAAAAAAGAAACAGTTAATCAGCTGAAAAAAAAATTAAAAAAACAATATATAATTAAAAAAATTTTTAGGGACAGAGGCTCGATATTAATTTATTAAGCTTTTTTTCACATATATTATTTTTTTTGTCCTTTAAGCTTCTAGAAACATCAATACCGCTTGGGTTAGCATTATCGATGATTATTTTAGCATTTTTGTAATTTATTCCACCACCTATATATATCGGTTTTTCAAATTTTTTTAGATAGTTAATTTGATTTAAACAATCATTAATTTTAAATGTTTTGATACTATTTTTTTTATAAACATTTAAATCATAGTAAAAGATATCTACAATTGATATAATGGACTTAAAATATAATTCATCAAAATTTTCAGGGTTAGCAGATATGCCAATTTTTAGTTTTTTGAAGACCTTTTTTAAATATAATAAATCTTTTTTTTCAAAAAAGTATGAGCATGCGATGATTTTTGGTTTGGTGTAATCTATTTGTTTAATTAATTCTAATATAGATTGATATTTTGATAATAATACACTTTCGATTTCATACTGATCACATTCTTTAATTAAATGTCTAATTAGATCATCTTTACAAGTATTAGGACCAAACAAATTGTTGCTAGCAAAGCCGAGATATTTAATTTTATTATTTGCTGCTGTTATTATTGACTCTGAGTTAGTAATTCCACATACTTTCAAATCAATATTCAAATTATACATTTTGAGATCTTTTAGTTATTTCTTTTTAAAATGGTCCATATATATTATAAACAAATTTCAATGGATTATACATTAAACCTAGAAAAAATTCAAAATAATGAGTTAAAGAATCTACTTTCCAAAGAATGTTTGGATTTTGTTGTAGATTTACATAATTTGTTTAATTCAAAAAGAATACATCTTTTAAAAGAAAGAACTAAAATACAAAAAAAAATTGATGATGGTTGGATACCAGATTTTTTAGACGAGACAAAACATATAAGAGAATCTGATTGGACAATTCTTTCTACACCTGATGATTTAATTGATCGTAGAGTCGAAATTACAGGACCCCCACAAAGAAAAATGATTATTAATGCGCTTAACTCTGGCGCTAAAACTTTTATGGCTGATTTTGAAGACTCATTATCTCCTACTTGGTCTAATTTATTAGAAGGTCAGTTGTATTTGTTAAAAGCTAATAAAAGAGACATTGATTTTAAAGATGAAACCAGTGGCAAAAATTATAAATTAAGTGAAAAACCAGCAGTTTTAATTGTTAGACCTCGTGGCTGGCATTTGCCAGAAAAAAATTTAAAAATACATGGTGAAGAGATATCGGGCTCACTGTTTGATTTTGGGGTTTATTTTTTTAATAATCATAAAATATTGGTAAGCAACGGCTCTGGTCCATATTTTTATTTGCCTAAACTAGAAAATCATAAAGAGGCTCGTTTATGGGCTGAAGTATTTAAGTTTAGTGAAGAATATTTTAATTTAGCTAAAGGAACAATAAAAGCCACAGTATTGATTGAAACTATTTTGGCTGCATTTGAAATGGATGAAATATTATATGAATTAAAAGACAATATTGTTGGATTAAATTGTGGAAGATGGGATTATATTTTTTCATTTATAAAAAAATTTCGTAATCGTAGTGACTATATATTACCAGACAGATCATTAGTTAGTATGAGAGTTCATTTTATGAAGTCTTACAGTGAACTTTTAATTCAGACATGTCACAAAAGAAGAGCACATGCGATAGGAGGTATGGCTGCTCAGATACCTATAAAAAACGATGAAGAAAAAAACAAAAAATCTTTGCAAAAGGTATACGATGATAAACTAATTGAGGTTTATAATGGTCATGATGGAACATGGGTAGCTCATCCGGCCTTAGTGAAAATTGCAAAAGATGTTTTTGATGCTCAACTAGAATATCCATGTCAATTAGGAAACAAAAGAGAAGATATAAAAGTTTCTTCAAAAGATTTGTTAAAACTTCCTGTAAAAACAGCTGGAGGAAGAATAGGAATAATAACAGAAGAAGGCATTAGAATGAATATTAATGTAGGAATTTTATACATTGAATCCTGGTTAAAAGGAAATGGTTGTGTCCCTTTATATAATTTGATGGAAGATGCTGCTACAGCTGAAATATCGCGAGCACAAATTTGGCAATGGCTAAAGCACAGAGCAATAACTATAGAAGGAAAAGAAATTACAGTTGAATATTTTAATCTTTTATTGAAAGAAGAATTAAAAAAAATTAAAATTAATATTGGTGAAGATAATTATAATTTAGGTAAATATGAAGAAGCTTCTAAGCTTTTTATTTCTATGAGCACCTCCAAAGAATTTGAGGAATTTTTAACACTTTCAGCATATAATTTAATTTAAAATTTCTAGATGTTTGAAACAAAGAATAAAATTGATTTAATACTTTTAATAGTTAATATAATTGCTTTAATCTATTATTCAGGGCAACTTTTAATTTTTACTGATGAATTTGCATTAAATAATATTGGATTTTTCAATCATGCTGTGGCTGGCTTATGTGAAATTCTTGGGATAATTTTTTTTTCTTTATCCGTGGGTTTGTTAGTTATGATTTTTTCAAGCATTAAAAAACAGCTTCCTTTTTTAATTACCATTTTTTTTATGCACTTTTTTATTGCATTGAATTTATGGAGATATGTTATTACTGATAGCCCTGGAGAAACTAATATTAATATTATTTTTATGAATGCTTTGATATTTTCTTTGCTAAGTTTTTTAATGCTAATACTAGTAATTAGATCTAGAATTTTTTAATTTATTAATTAGTAAATATTTCGTATATAATTGATGAATATTATTATGATATCTGAAAACTTTGAAAAATTATTTGTTGCAGCAAAGTCTGTACGTGAAAAAGCACATGTACCTTATTCCAAATTCAAAGTTGGTGCGGCTTTTTTAACTGAAAATAATTCAATTGTTACTGGCTGTAATGTTGAAAATGCTGCATACCCTCAATCTCAATGTGCAGAAGCAACAGCTATTGGAAACATGGTTTCACAAGGTCAAAAATCAATTAAAGAAATTTTGGTAATTGGATCAGGGGAACTGTTGTGTTCTCCTTGTGGAGGATGCAGACAAAGAATAAGAGAGTTTGCATCGCTTAACGTACAAATACACATGTGCAATGAAAATGGTCATATGAAAACTTCTACATTAGAAGAACTTTTACCTTTCTCTTTCGGTCCAGAAAACTTGTAATGTATCAATCTTCGCAAAAATTTTTAGAAATAACTAAAAATTTAAAACCTGATATAGCTGTAATTCTTGGAAGCGGATTAACAAATTTTTTTGATGAAAAAGATATTATTAAATCAATATCATATGAAGATTTGATAGATTTCCCCAAACCAACAGTTAAAGGACATGCTGGTAAACTTATTTTAGGTAAGATTGATAATTTGAATGTTGTTTGTATGTATGGTCGTTCACATATTTACGAAGGTCAAGAACCCAAGAATTTAGCAGCCCCTATAAGAGTTTTAAAAGATATAGGTTGTAAACTTCTAATTGTTACTAATGCTGCCGGAAGTCTTGATGAAGATATGCCCGCAGGAAGTTTAATGGCCATCAAAGATCATATTAATTGGAGTGGTTTTAATCCGTTGATAGGTCCTAACGCAGAGGATTACGGTCCCCGCTTCCATGATATGAGTGATGGCTATAATAAATATTATCGTGAACAATTAATTAAAACAGCAAAAAAAATTAATCAAAAATTATTTGAAGGAGTGTATTGTATGTACTCTGGTCCAAATTTCGAAACCCCTGCTGAAATAAAAGCTTTAAAAATAATTGGAGGTAATGCTGTAGGCATGTCAACAGTGCCAGAAGTGATAGTAGCAAATCATTGCAATCTTTCTGTTATTGCAATTAGTGTGATTACTAATTTAGCTGCTGGTATGAATAAAATTAAGTTAAGTCATCAGGAAACTTTGGAAAATGCAAGCTTGGCTGAGAATAACGTTCTTAATCTTATTAAACAGTTTATACGCGAAGTTCAATTAAATGATTCCTCAAGAGATAATTAGAAAAAAAAGAGATAAAAATATTTTAACTCTTGAGGAAATAAATTTCTTTGTTTCTGGATTAATTGATGGATCATTTTCTGATACTCAAATTGCTTCAATGAGCATGGCCATTTTTTCAAATGGAATGTCTAATGAAGAAGTTGTTAATCTAACAAAAGCAATGACAGAATCTGGAGATATTTTAGAATGGGATAACATAATAGATAAAAAATTAGTTTGTGATAAGCATTCAACAGGAGGAGTCGGAGATAAAGTAAGTTTAATTCTGGCACCTATGCTTGCAGCATCAGGTTTATATGTTCCAATGATTTCAGGTCGTGGCTTAGGTCATACGGGAGGAACTTTAGATAAATTTGACTCTATACCAGGTTATAATACCAAACCTGATGTTGAAAAATTTAGAAATGTTGTAAAACAAGTCGGTTGTGCAATAATTGGACAAACATCAAATTTAGCCCCGGCTGATAAAAAACTTTATTCTATCAGAGACACAGTTGGAACTGTTGAGTCAATTCCACTTATTACATCATCTATTTTATCAAAAAAAATCGCATCAGGTTTAAGCAGTTTGATATTAGATGTAAAAATTGGTAACGGATCTTTTAACCATACGAAAGAAATAGGTGTAAAACTTGCCAACTCTTTAGTTTCAGTCGCAAAAGGTGCTGGTTTAAAATGTGAGGCCATACTTACTGATATGAATCAGGTTCTAGGTTGGAATGCTGGTCACAGTTTAGAAATAGAAGAATGCATTGAATATTTATTAAATAATAAAAAAAATGAAAGATTAGAAAAAATAACAAATGAACTTGTATCATCTGTTCTAATGATGACTAAAAATATAGATAAGAAAGAATCTTTTGAAATAATTGAAAACGTAATACAAAGTGGCAAGGCTATTGAAAAATTTAGTAAAATGATTCATGCACTTGGTGGAAATATAGATTTTGTTGAAAATTACAAAAAATATCTTCCAAAATCTTCCTATGTTGGAGAAATAAAGTCGAATGTAAAAGGATCAATTCAATATATTGAAACAAGAAAATTAGGTTTATTATTAATTGAGCTTGGAGGTGGAAGAAAACAAATAGAAGATAAGATTGATTATTCAGTAGGTTATGAAAATATTATAAGCGTTGGTGATAAAGTCGAAAGTTCATCTGTATTACTAAAAGTTCACTCTTCTTCTAAGTCTGAATTTGAAAAACTTAAAAATGAAATACGAGACTGTTTTTTGATAAATGATAAGGAACAAATGTCTCTTAATTGCGTATACGAAAAAATAAAATAATTATGAGCTCACAAATTGAAATAAATAAAAAAATAATAAGTTACTTACAAAATAACGCATATAGATCTGACAAAATCATAAAAGATTTTATTGATGAGACTAAAGAACTTGGATCAGTTTCAAAAATGCAAATTTCTCCAGAACAAGGAAAATTTTTAGAGATAATTACAAGCATATCAAATGCAAAACAATGTTTAGAAATAGGCAGGTTTACGGGAATGAGTGCCTTGTGCATCGCACGAGGACTGAAAAAAGGCAAATTATATTCAGTAGATAATTCTAATGAATTTACATTATTAGCTAAAAAATATTGGGAAAAAGCTGAGGTTTCTCACAAAATTGAAAGTTTAGTTGGCGAAGGAATTGAGATTATGCAAAGTTTTATTGATAGAAAATTTTCATTTGATTTAATTTTTATCGATGCAGATAAAGCTAATTACAATAATTATTTTGAACTATCCTTATTACTGGTTCCGGAGGGAGGAATCATTATTTTAGATAATATGTTGTGGAGCGGAAAAGTTGCTGATGAAAACATAATTGATAAACAAACAAGCGCAATAAGGAATTTAAATGAAAAAATATTAAAAGACTCAAGAATAGATTTTTCACTATTGCCAATAGCAGATGGCCTTTCAATTATTCAAAAAAAATAGTTTTTATACTTGATTTTTTTCAGACAATCCCCAAGTTAATACTGTTGGTATGCCATTGTGGGTACCGCAGAAATAACTTGCTTTAAAAGGAGTTTTTATGACAAGAAACCTATCCGTATGGAACTCTCTTAGACCTTTTTCAGTTGGATTTGATTCAATCTTTGAAGAATTTGATCGTATGTTAGAGTCTACTGAGAGATATAATTCTAATTATCCCCCTTATAATATTCACAAATTAAGTGAATCTGATTATAAAATTGAGATTGCTTTAGCTGGATATAGCAAAGATGATATTGAATTAGAATTAAAAGAAAATACTTTGACTGTTCGTAATAAATCGAAAGAAAAAGTAATTAACCAAAATGGCAATGGCGTAATTCATAAAGGTATATCTACTAGACAATTTGAACGTTCTTTTACTATATCTGAAGATATAAAAGTTAAAAATGCTGAACTAAAGAATGGTCTTTTGAATATAGATTTAGAACGCATCATTCCTGAAGATAAAAAATCTCGTTTAATAGAGATACAATAGGATAGGGGGGCATTTGCCCCCTAAAACTAATAATAAAATTTGAAATATTAGTTTAATAATGTAGCAACTAAGTGTATGCGATCTATCTCACCACCATTAAAAAAATTATGATATTTTGTGTTGTCAGTTATATAAATAGAGCCGTCAGCAGGCATATGAAAACTTTGATCTTCTATAACCATTCTACAGCCAGGATTTGTAATTATAGGTATATGCAATCTTTTTTCTGGGTCTCTATGCCAACTTAGGCAAGATCTAGCAGGCTTCATTAAGAATCTAAATCTTCCTATATTCCATCTTTTTTTAATTTCTTTGTAAACCTCTTCTACATAAGTTTTTTTAAAAGGTTCACATAATTCTGTATAGCTATCTTCATCAATTTTTTTTAATCTTTCTTCTTCTTGCCAGTTTTCTTTTGGGTATGTCCAATATTGACCTCTTATATTACCCCCCCTAATTGAAAGTGGATCATGGGGTATTTGGTTAACGCATATTGCATTAAAATCATACAAGTTTGGGTCATCTTTTGACCATTCAATTAGTTTTTCAATCACTTCAGCGTACGTTTGCTTTAATTTTTCAATATCAACTGAATAATTAGTTACTTTTTCAAAATATTTCATTTTTTAAACTATTTTGTCCAAATTTGATGTAGTAACACGATAAATAAGAAAAAAGTAGTATTTAAGATGTTCTAAAGGTCGCACAATTACTATTTTTTTTAATTATTTTTTATTTATATAATAATAAAATGGAAAAAAAAGAGATAAGAATATTATCCAGAAAAAGTGATTTAGCAAAAATACAAGCAAAATTAGTAGGTTTTGAATTTCAAAGAAAATTTCCAAACATCAATATTTCCTATCTAACAAAAAAAACACTTGGAGATGTGGATAGAACCACCCCTCTTTCTAAAATGCCGACGCCGGGTGTTTTTACTGATGATTTAAGAAAAAGCTTAATTGATAATGAATGTGATTTAGTAGTCCATTCTTGGAAAGACTTGCCATTGGATATAGGTTTGAAAACAATCATCGCTGGCTCACTTAAAAGAGCTGATGAAAGAGATTTGTTATTAGTTGATAAAAAAAAAATAGAGAAGATAAAAAAATTAAAAAAAATAAATATTTTATCTTCCTCGCCCAGAAGAATTTACAATTTAAAAGATTTTATTGAGAATTATTTTCCTTATCAGTGTAAAGAAATTTTTTTTAAAAATGTAAGAGGTAATATTCCAACTAGATTAGATAAGTTGTTTCAAGAAGATAATGATGCTTTAGTAGTTGCTAAAGCAGCTATTGATAGATTGATCAGTAATCCGTTTGATGAATTTAATGAATTAAGTATAAAAATAAAAAATTATATAAACCAATGTTTGTGGGTGATACTGCCATTATCTGTGAATCCATCTTCGCCTGGACAGGGTGCATTAGCTTTAGAAATCAGAAAAGAAGATAATTTTTTAAATGATGCGATAAAAAATTTTTCGGATCCTTTATCGGTAGTATGTGCAGAAAAAGAAAGATCAATTTTAAAAAGCTATGGAGGGGGATGCCATCAAAACATTGGAGTAAGTTTTTTTCCTACTTTTTTTGGTTTAATAAAATGTAAAAAAGGAAAAATAGAAAATAACGAAAAATTTTATGAATGGAAAATAGATGGATCAAACAAAGAAAAAAAAGCAAAAGCTCAAAAATTTGAAATTTTTCCTGAAAATTTAATTGATTACAAATTTTATAATAGAAAAATTATAGAAAGCTCAATTCAAAAAATTAATTCCATAAAAAATTACTGTCTTTGGATTTCAAGAAATTCTGCTATTCCTGAACATGCTAAAATATCTTCAACAAACATTGTTTGGACTAGCGGTTTAAAAACGTGGAAATCATTATCCAAAAGACAAATTTGGGTTAATGGAACCGCTGATAGCATGGGAGAAGATTTTAATCCAAATATTAGCACACTTTGCAATTTTCCATGGAAAAAACTAACTCACTCAAAATCTCCTATTAGTGCAATAAAGGACGTTTTAGCTACTTATGAGCTGATAGAGCTTGATAATTTACCAGATTTAAGTTCAAAAAAATATTTTTATTGGATGAGTTCTTCTGCTTTTAACTTAGCAATTACAAGAGAACCTAAGGTTTTAGAGGGAAATCATTCTTGTGGGCCTGGTAATACCTTCAAAGAAATAAAAAAAATGATAAAAGACCCAACGAAATTAACCATAAAACTATCATATGATGATTGGAAAAAAGATATTTTAGATGACTAGTAAATTATTAAGATTGAAACAAAACATCATTTTACGAAATATGTCTGCAGAAACAGTTTTTATTGCTGATCAGTTAATCCAACCTATTTTTATATCTGAAAAAGTAAGTGAAAAAAAAACTATTCCAGGGTTAGGCAATAATTATGTTTTTAATTTAAAAGATGGAATAAAACAAATAGAAAATGATTTAAAAAATAATTGCAGGAATTTTTTACTTTTTACTATTCCAAGAAAGAAAAGTAATAATAACTTTAGTATGCAATTTCAAATGAATGTAATATCAAAAATTAAAAAAATATTTAAAGATGAAATTTTTTTGTGGGCCGATGTTTGTATGTGCTCTATGACAACTCATGGCCATTGTTGTATTTTTAATAAAAGCAATAAAATAGACATTAATAAAACTCTTGATCAACTATCAAAAATTTCGGTTACATATGCTGATGCAGGAATTGATGGGATTGCACCAAGTGATATGATGGACGGAAGAACAGCTAAAATAAGATCAGCTCTTGATAATAGCAATCATAATTTTATACCAATAATGAGTTATAGTTCTAAATTTGCTAGTAACTTTTATGGACCATTTAGGGATGCAGCTGATTCTGCTCCAACTTTCGGAGATCGAAAACATTATCAATTAGATTATAGAAATAAAAATGAAGCATTAAGAGCTTCAAAACGTTGCGCAGATGAAGGTGCTGATCTATTAATGGTTAAGCCAGGTTTGTATTCATTAGATTTAATTGAGCCTATTAATAAATTAACTGGTTTGATGGTTGGCGCATATCAAGTAAGTGGAGAATACGCTGGAATAAATCTAGCATCTGAAAAAAATCTCTTAAATATGAATGAAGGTTTACTTGAAAGTTGGCATGTTATGAAGAGAGCTGGAGCGCAATTTATTATTACTTATGGGGCAAGAAAATCAAAGGAGCTTGGAATTAGTGCCTAGCAAACTTTTTTTAAATTCAATAAACAATATTCCCCAGCCAACTCCGCCAATATGGTTTATGAGACAGGCTGGTAGGTATCATAGCCACTATAGGGAATTTAAAAAAAAATATTCCTTTGTA
>MDSW01180259.1_pt1 | contig 17025 bp, 15 predicted proteins | sample 811171 | NCBI WGS metagenome assembly MDSW01 (sample SAMN05326641, study PRJNA326480) | marine metagenome | isolation source: seawater | place: Atlantic Ocean: North West | collected 2012
ATTCAGATATTACAAAAATCATAACATCCATCTATAGATATGTTTTTTCAGTTGAATTAATTGAAATGCCTAATTGTAAAACTGCTAATGCTGTGAAATTAACAACAAACGTGTTCCGAGATATCAATATTGCATTTATTAGTGAATTATCGTTAATGTTTGAAAAATTAGGAATTGATACAAATAAAGTTCTAGAAGCTGCAAAAAAGAAATATAATTTTCAGGTTCATTATCCTGGAGCTGGTGTTGGTGGCCCTTGTTTACCAATTAACTCGTATCAGCTTCTTAACACTGCAAGGCGTACTGGAGTAAATTTGAATATCATTGATGCTGGAAGAAAAATTAATGAAAAAATGCCAGAACGTGTAATTGAATTAACACAAGACGCTTTCAAAGAATGTAATAAGGAATTAGCTAATTCTAATTTACTAGTTCTGGGTGTGTCATACAAACCTAATGTGAAAGATATTCAATTAACACCTGCAGAACATATAATCAAAAAACTTCAAGATCTGGGGGCAAATGTACACCTATATGATCCACATTTCACATCATCTAAAATATTTGGGATACAAACTGAAAAAAATATTGAAAAAGAAACTCTAGAAAAAATGGATGCAGCAATTCTTATCACAGCTCATGATGAATTCAAAAACATGTCGATAATGAACTTTAATCTGATGAGAAATCCAATATTAGTTGATAGTAGAGGTATTTTTGAACCTCAGGATGCTAAAAACGCGATGTTAATTTTTAGAGGATTAGGTCGTGGAAAATAATAATTCTTTACTCAATCCATCTTCATTAGTAAATATCTTAACATTGAGGTATGACCCAAATCTAAAACCAAATCTTTCAAAAAAAACATGGAATGATTTTGAATCAAACAATACTTCGCTTAGTATAGATTCTATTGAAAAATCAATATGTAATAATTTAGAAAAAAAATTAGAAAAATATAATGAAAATAAAATTTCAATTGCATTAAGTGGAGGAGTTGATTCTACCCTTGTTTTATCACTACTACGAAAAATTAAACCAGATATTGAAATACATGCAATATCAATAAAATTTGCAAATAGTGTTGATGAAACTATTAATGCATCAAAAATTGCAGCAGAGTTTGATGCAGAGCATCATATAATTGAGCTTGATAATTATCTCTTAGAATTACCTAAGGCAATAAGTATGATAAAACTTCCATTTTGGGATCTACATTGGTATTATGTTGCTAAAAATACAAAACCATTATCTAAAATTTTAATTTCTGGTGATGGTGGAGATGAGCTATTTGCAGGATATACATTTAGATACAAAAAATTTCTTTCATTAACTTCAAAAAATTCTAGTCCTCTTGAAAAAATCCAGGCGTATCTGAAATGTCATGAAAGAGATAGAGTAGATGATCAAGAACATATTTTTGGTAAAAAAATTAAATTTTCTTGGGAATCAATATATCAAATACTGTTTCCATATTTTGATAACAAATTATCTTCTTTGCAACAAGTTCTTTTGGCTGATTATAATGGAAAATTATTATACAATTTCAATCCAATTAATAAAAAAATAGTTGATGAATTAAAAATAGAATTAATTACGCCTATATTGAATCCCGAATTAATCTTATCTGCACCACATACAATTTTATCACAAAACTATGATGAAATTCAAAATATTGGAAAATTACCTCTAAGAAAAATTCTTGAAAAAAATGGACATAGTAGTCTAGTAAATACTCAAAAACTTGGATTTAATGTTAATACAATTAATCTTTGGAAGGAACACGGTCATAGATTATGTGAAAAATTTCTTTTAGATTCAAGAATTGTGAATGATGGTTGGATTTCTAATGACTGGATATTAAAACACATGAATAATTCTTCATTGGATGTAAGATATGTCAATAAATTTCTTGGAATTTTAGCATTTGAAATTTGGTATAGATTATTTATCACAAAAGAACTAAGTAGCGAAGATACACTAGATTAATTTAGTCTTCATAAAAAACTAAATTATGTTACAAAAAGATGTTGTTGTAGGTTTAGGAGAAATTGGGCACCCTATTCTAAAATTACTATCAAAAAAACTTACTATTGTTGGATATGATATAAATAAAAAATTAATGGACGAATCTAAATTCAAAAAACTTGAATCTAAAAAAACTTCTTTTTTACATATATCTATTCCTGTATCCTCAAAATTCCAATCCGCCGTTTTTAATTTACAAAAAAAATTTGACCCTGAATGTATAGTAATACATAGTACTATTCCTCCAGGTACAACTGAGCGTTTACAAAAAAAATTAGATATTCCAATAATATACAGTGCAACTCGTGGTGTTCATAAAAGAATGTTGAACGATCTTAAACGCTACACTAAGTTTTTTGCTATATCGAAACATGCTCCAAAAAAAAGATGGGCAATAAGTGAATATTCAAAAAAAATGAAATCTTGTGGGGTCCAAACAAAACAAATGGAAAAACCAGAAACACTTGAACTTGCAAAAATTCTTTGTGATACATCTTATCTTGGTTGGTTAATTAATTATTCACAACTTACAAACATGATTGCTATTCAATATGATGTAAACTATGATGAAATGTGGACTTTCTCTGATGAAATTCATAAATTTTTAGGTAACAGACCTAAACTGTTCCCTGGTTTCATTGGTGGTCATTGTGTAATTCCAAATCTTGATCTAATACACAATAAAACTCTTGATCAAATTAAAGAAATTAATACATTATATTCAAAAAAGGTAAAAAATTCAAAAAATATTCACAAAAAATACAAGAAATGATACTATGATTTTATTTTTACATATGGCTCAATAATTTTAAGAAAATTCTCTGCTACTCTTTTCCAATTAAATTGTTCTTTGATAAATTTGGAACCTTCTTTACCTAATTGTACTCCCACTTCTTTATTCTCAAAAATGTATGTTAATTTATTTATGATATCCTCGGGATTTCCTTCTCTAACTAAAAATCCTGTTTTTTTATCTATCATCATTTCTTTATCTCCTCCAACATCTGTTGCAATAACTGGCTTTTCCATTAATTGTGCTTCCTTTAATGTTAATGGAGCAAGATCCATTCCAGTAATCAATGCATAAACGTCAATAGATTCTAGAAATTCTCTGACTTCATCTGGATATTCTAGTCTGCCTAACCACTCAAAATTTTCATATTTCTGTAACTGGTCGGTAATCTTTTTTCGATATTGTCCATCTCCTGCCCAATAAAACTTGACATCAGGCATTTTTTTTAAAACTTCTTCCAAAATCAATAACTCTTTTGTTTTACCCCACCAATTTGCATCTTGAATTAATCCCACTGCAGGATGTTCTAATTCTTTTTTCTTTGTATGATACCATCTTTCAGAATTAATACCTTCAAAAAATACTCCTGTGTTTTGATTTGGATGATGTTCCTTCACAACATCTTCTAAATATTTACAAATTGGAAGTATTGCCGTTGCTTCTGAAAATACTTTTTCTGTAATTCTATTTCTAAACCAAATTAAGATTCTATTTTTCAAATTACCTCCCATTGTTTTCATACCCCAATAATGTTCTTGCCAATAATGTCCACGTAACAAAACAAATGTTGGTATTTGTGAGTTGATTGAATGAAGTGCAAAATGTGATTGCCGATCAACAAATATTGCATCTGGCTGAAATTCTAATATCAATTTTTTAAATTCTTTGTCTCCCACAAACCAATCTGAAATATTTTTACTTGGAAATCCTTTACTATAATCTGAATCATGTACAAGTTTGACTATGACATTAAGTTTCTCTAATTCATCAGAAAATTCCTTCAAGTGGAAGTATTTACCTAAACTACCATAAGCAATAATTATCTTCATTAAATTCACTAACTCCTATATGGTATTAAACTACTCATTCTTACTTATTATATCGCTACTTTTATCATTCTATTCTAAAATAGGAAATATCTTTTTTTATAGCCCTTCATAACAAATCTCTAAACATGAAAAAAATAACATACAAGAATAAACAAAAAGAAAAAAATTCTGAATCTTTAAATTATTTCGAAAAAAATTTTTCGTCAAAATCATCTACATTAAAATTTCTTTATAAAAATTTGAAAAAATCAAAAATTGAAAAAATATATGACTTTTCAGTTCAAGATTGGAATCAAAATCAAAAAAACATCATAAAAGATATCCAAAAAAAATTTCCTAGTCGTAAAATTATCATTCGTAGTTCAGCATTTGGGGAAGATTCAATCAAAAAATCTCAGGCTGGAAATTATGATAGTATTTTAAATATTGATACCAGTTCAACACATAAAATAAAAAATGGAGTTAACTGTGTAATTAAATCATATATTAAAAAAGGAAATACAAATACTAATAATTTAATTTTAATACAAACTCAATCAAAAAATATTATATTTAGTGGGGTAGTTTTTACAAGAAGCTTTGATTCTGGACTACCTTATTTCATAATTAATTATGAAGAAAATGGATCAACAGTAGGTGTTACTAAAGGGCTAGTCAATAATTCAATAAAAATTTCTAGAAATACAAATCTTAGAACTCTTCCAATCCACTGGTCTAATTTACTAAAATCAATTTTTGAAATTGAAAAATTACTTAATTCTACATCTTTAGATATTGAATTCGGAGTTACAAAATCAAAAAAAATTATTATTTTTCAAGTTAGGCCAATAACTTCTCTAACCCAAAAATTTGAATCTGATTCTAAAATTTTTAAAATTATTAAAAATCACAAAATCATCTACAAAAAGAAAAAAACTTCTAGTGTGAAAAATGAACCACTAATTTTTTCTGATATGACTGACTGGAATCCTGCAGAAATTATTGGCAATAATCCAAATCTACTTGATTATTCACTGTATGATTATCTTTTAATGAATAATTCATGGTATCTTGGAAGAAAAAAATTGAATTACTCCGATATTCATAACAAGGAACTCATGGTAAAATTTGGCAATAAACCATATGTCGATATACGATCGAGTTTTCTATCTTTAATTCCAAAAAACATACCTAAAAAATTGAAACAGAAATTATTATTTTTTTATTATAAAAAATTACAACAAAATACGCATTTACATGATAAAGCTGAATTTGAAATACTTTTCTCTTGTTATGAACCATTCATAGAGAATAGATTATATGAATTAAAAGCATATAATTTCTCAATTTTAGAAATAAAAGAATTAAAAAAATATCTATTAGATTTCACTAATAATCTAATCGGCAATTTCGATGATATCTCAAAAGAGTGTATGAATTCAATTTCATTGATGCAACAAAATAGAATAAAAATTCATAAAAATCTTGATAAAACTGATCGAAAATATGACGATCTTTTAACAGCATCAAAATTATTATTGGAAGATTGTAAAAAATTTGGTGCAATTCCATTTTCATTGATGGCAAGAATAGCCTTTGTTTCGTCTATAATACTAAAAAATCTAGTAAAAAATAAAAAAATTTCAGATAAATCTGTTGAAATTTTTATGAATTCCATTGATTCACCACTATCACGATTTCAAACTGATCAGTTAAAATTAAACAATAATAAATTATCAAAAAAAGAATTTTTTATTAGATATGGGCATCTCCGACCTGGAACATACGATATCACTGCTGCAAGATATGATCAGAACCCATTAGTCATATCAGATATAAAAATACGCTCAAAAACTGAAAGGATCATTCCAACATTAAATAACACACAAAAAATCCTTAAAAATTCAGGTCTAGATTTTTCAAAAACTTCTTTTGATATATTTACAAAAAAATCATTATCACAAAGAGAAGAGCTAAAATTTGAATTTACAAAAAATCTTAGTGACGCACTCGAATTAATTGCAGAGGCTTCAATAATTTTAAATTTTTCACGCTCAGAAATATCTAATCTTGATATATCTTTTATCTTATCGAGTTATAAAAAATATTCAAAAAATATGTTAATAAAAAAATGGAAAATTAGAATTAATAATCAAAAAAATAAAAAGGAACTATATAATAAAATCATTTTACCACCAATAATTACCTCCGAAAAAAATTTTGATGTAATTTCATATCCCCTATCTAAACCAAATTTTGTAACAAAGAAAAAAACTAAAAGTGAAATAATTGAACTTAAAAAAATCATTGATACTAAAAATATTTCTGAGAAAGTAATACTCCTTGAAAATGCTGATCCTGGCTATGATTGGATTTTTTCATACAACCTTTCTGGATTAATAACAAAATATGGTGGTGTTGCATCTCATATGGCGATAAGATGTGCTGAATTAAATCTCCCCGCCGCAATAGGATGCGGAGAAATTCTCTATGAAAAACTTCAAAAATCATCTAAAATATTATTGGATTGTGAAAATTTACAGATATCTGTTCTTGAACACAATGAATCTGATAGTTTTATAGAAGAAAAACAACTTTTGAAATCACTTGGGTATATTAAATAAAAACCATTTTTAATTAATAGTATGTTAAAAATTGGCATAACCACCCGAGTTATTAATTCCGAAACTTATCCAGAAAAAAGAGATGCAATTAGTCAAGATTGGACTAAATTTTTAGAAAAAATAAATGTAATACCGATATTCATCCCTAATGTATTATCAAATCCTATTTTATTTTTGCAAGAAAATCAACTTGATGGATTGATTCTCTCAGGAGGTGATGATGTTGGCTTTCCCCCTGAGCGTCAAAAAACTGAACAAGCAATTATAGAATTTGGTATAGAACATAAACTACCTACTCTTGGCGTTTGTCGGGGTATGCAAATACTGAATAAACATTTTGGTGGTACCCACAAAACTCTATCAACAAATGAACATGTGACACAAACACATCCAATAAGTATAGAAAATAACAATTTTTTGAAAATGTCATCTTCAAAAAATCTACTCGTAAATTCATATCATCATAACATTATTACAGAAAACAGTCTTGGAAAAAATTTAATTCCATTTGCATTATCAGAAACCGATAAAACCATTGAAGGTTTTTCTCATTCAAAATTACCAATAATTGGTGTTATGTGGCATCCTGAACGTGAACAAGAAAACTTTGATCAGCTAATTATTAATAATTTATTTAATAAAAAATAGAAAATGAAAGTAATTATTCTAGCTGCTGGTGAAGGAAGTCGTTTACGACCATTGACACTGGAAAGGCCAAAATGTTTGGTGGAATTATTTGGAAAAAGTATTCTAAAATGGCAATTAGATGTATTTGATTATTTCAATCTTGATGAAATTGTAATTGTTAAAGGCTATATGGAACAAAAAATTAATTTTTCAGGAATAAAATATTGTATAAATAAAAATTTCCAAAATACAAATATGATTGAAACATTGTTTACTGCTCGTGAAGAAATGAATGATTCTATTATTGTTTCATATGGTGACATAATATTTGAAAAAAATGTATTAAAAAAATTACTTTCAGATGATTCTGATATGTCTGTAATTGTTGATACAAATTGGGAAAAATATTGGAATAAACGCTTTGAAAATCCTTTGGATGATGCAGAAAGCTTAATGATTGATGCACAAGGGTACATTACTAGTATTGGTCAAAAAACTCAAAATTTAGCACAAATTCAGGCACAATATATTGGATTAATGAAATTCCAAAATAATGGACTAAAAAATTTAAAATCATTCTATGATAAATCTAAACAAACTTCAACAACAGGTAAGAATCCACTTAATCCTGAATTAAATTTTGAAAAATCATACATGACAGATCTTCTACAAGCAATGATAAATGATCAACTCAAAATAAAAGCAATTCCAGTACATAATTCATGGCTTGAATTAGATTCTTACGATGATTTCAAATTATACGCGCAAATGTATGAAAATAAAAGTATAGGGGAATTTTTTAATATATTAAACTAATTATCGTTCTCAACTGATAACATTTTTTTAATCATCTTCATTCTATTTGATATGAAAACTAAAGACTACAATATCATTCTAATTAACATAGATGGTTTTCGAAAAGATAAAATTGATTCTTGTGTGACATTGAAAAATTTTAAAGAAACATCAAACTTTTTTTCTGAAATGTATACTTGTGCACCATATACATTTGCATCGTTACATGCTATATTTTCTGGAATGTATCCATCCACCAATGGAGTTAATGGATACTATAACATTTTCAAATTCAAAAAAAATACTATAACAACTTTTCCTGAATTATTACAAAAAAATGATTACTACACTTGCTATGATATAATTGATGATTCAGTTGTTCCTGCACAAGGATTTTCAGAAAAAAATGTCTTTGATGAAAAAACTGTAAACTTCAAAGAGAGACATGCAAATATCATTAAAGAACTTGCATCGAAAAAAAAATTTTTTCTCTTCTTACATTATACTGAAATTCATAAAAATTTAGTAGATGCTGTAATACAAAAATACCGATTAGAATCAGATAATAAAAAATTCTTTGATAATAAAAAAGAAAATAATGATAGATTTAATTCATATCTTCCTTTGTGTGATGAGTACATTCAAACTATAATTGATACTCTTGAACAGCAGAAAATCAATGATAAAACTATCATAATTCTATTTTCAGATCATGGCACAAGTTTAGGTGAAAAATTGGGTGAAAAATTTTATGGTGTTTTTAGTTATGATTACACAATTAATGTTTTTTGTATGTTAAAAATTCCTAAAATCGAAAATAAAATAATTGATGAACAATGTAGAACTATTGATATTTTTCCAACAATATTAGACCTGGCAAATATACCCCAAGAACCTTCCTTGAATATACAGGGAAAGAGTCTCATACCGTTTCTTGAAAATAATTTGGAACCTGAAAGAGATGTATTTGTAGAGACTGGTGGGTTGTATGGTCCTTGGCCGTCTCCAGATAAACATAATGTCTTTTGCGTAAGATCAAAAAGAAAAAAACTCATCTATAATGAAAAACCTGAAACATGGGAATATTATGATCTTCTATTAGATCCTAAGGAAGAAAATAATCTGTATGACTCTACATTATCAGAAGTGAAAAATTTAAAGAAATTACTAATTATGTTTATGACAGAAAATAATATAGATTCAGTTTTAATTAAATAATTTTCTGTTTCTCTAATTCATAGAAAATTAATTCTGCAATTTTTTTATTTCCTTCTTTTGAATAATGCCCTCCGTATTCATTTTCATCAGAATATAATTCATCTAAATTTTCTTTATGAAGTAAGTTTTTTGTTATATCTAAAAAAACTAATTCATCAATTTCCATAATCTCTTTGATCATGTTTTCATAAAAATTATAATTTTTCTCTATAAACAATATGTCATCTTTTTGTGGTAGGAAGAAAAAAATTGGAATAAACTTTTTTTCTTTCGAAAATTCTACATACTCTTCAAGTATTTTTTTAATAAGTCTTAAATTATTTTTATCTTTAAATAATTCTATTCTCCATTCTAAATTTTTTTCCATGATTATACTCATAGGTTTCCATGAAACATTCTTTGCATCAATACCATTTTTTTCCATTTTATTGATCTTTCTCACCCATTTAATTATCTCAAAATTCCTTTTCCAGTTGCGTAAAATTGTTAAAGAATATGGAAATGATATTTTTTCCTTCTTGAATTTTTTTTCATAAAAATAATCATTTGATTGTATATATTCTAGATATTTTTCATATTCTAAAAATTTTTCTTCACTGTCAATTGGGTTATGTAAAATTTTTAATTCATCATTCTTTAAGCTAAACCTTGGTTTGAATCCTAATGTATTTCCATATTCAGAATAATGTTTCCACATACTAAGAATCCTACTAATGGTATCTGGAACTACTCCGATCATCACTTTTTCAGTTTGGTTACTTTCAAATTCTCTTTTTAGTCGTAACACTGCCTGGTCTAATCCATAATTCCCTACACCAAAATTCTGAACATTTGTTTTTAATAATTCTGATAAATAATGTTCCCATGTATCCTCATTATTTACTTGTCTACAAAATGAAAATGAATCTCCATAACAAGATATACTTGATTCTGTTGATTCAAATCCTGGATTTGTTCTGGCTCCTCTATCATTAATTGTCCATTTCACTTCTCCATCTTTGCCCATCTCTTCATGCTCTGTATTTGGTTTCCGTACCCATCCAAGCTCTTTATCATATCCATGAGGAAGAAATTTCTTTAGTATTTCATTAGTGATTTTTGGCTTCTCATCTCTTTCTAAAATTAACCATTGAAATTTTTTATTCACTGATGAAATTACACTGAAAACACTAATTTCAATAATAAGAAAAATAATCCCAGCAATTAAAAAATATATTTCCAATGACAAGTGAAGGTTTCATCATCTTTTATGTTTTAATATGTAAAGATATTTTGTCTTCTCATTTTCTCCCCACATGTATCTTTTATCTTCAATCTCTAATCCACATTTTCTAATAAGTTTATCAAATTCATCTTCAAGATACTCATTATGATTTAATGCTAATGAGTAATTATTCCTAAATCTTGTGGTTATAAACAATCTACCATCTGAATTGATATGATTTATCATATGCAACAAAGTTTTTTCAGGATTAACAACATGTTGTAAAACCTCAAAACATGTAATTGCATCATAACTTTCCTCTAAAGGAGTTTCATCATGAATGTCAATTGTAGTGATTGAATCATTATATTTTTTAATCCTCCATTTACCAAAATCAAATGTTTTTCCAGGTATGTCTGCTGCTGTAGCTTCTAATCCCTCTCTACCCGCAACAATACTGTCTTGACAAATACCTGCACCAAAATCTAAAATTGTTTTGAATTTATGTTCTTTAATTAACTCTATTACAGTTTTACTCAACATTTGTTTTGAATCTGTACTGTGATATTCCATTAATTCATAGATATAGTTTGGAGTATTACGATAAAAATTCATAACTTCATTCATATCTCTTTGATCAATTTTTTTCCCATTCCATTCTTCAGCTGATAAATTTGACCATTTTACAAATCCTGGATATTTGGCTTTGACTTCATTATAATCTTTCAAAATTGAATTGAATTCTATACCAAAATATTCAGCAATTTCTCTCAAATTTTCTTCTAAATCCATTTTTACCTCCAATCATATCTCACTTTTAACATATCATATAACTCCTCATTATATTCTGAAAAGAAATTACATAATTTTTGTCTGGTCTCTGTTCTCATTGGTGGGTATTCTGCAACATTTTTCTTTTTTAAATTTCTTATGTTATGATTAGGTAAATCTAAAAATTCAAAAACCTCATTCAAAGTTTTTCCAGTGTCGTTTGAGAATCTTTCACTTTCCAAAATTTTAATTACTGACGCTGGAAAATATTTCAGCCAAATTTCTAATTGTTTTGCATAAATACCTCTTCCTAAATAACTCTGTGAAATATAATCATCCATCTCTATTTCATTATACTCTGCAATTTTTTGCATTTCGTCATCTACTGCTTGGTCAAATGTTCGTTTTTCATCCCCCATTCTTACACCCAAATGATAATTTGAATAAGCTCTGTCAATTGGATTTCTTAATATAATAATTAATTTGGTCTTTGGAAAATAATTTTTAATTTTTTTTGCTACATCTTCATTATAGACATAGAATGGTGTATCATCAAATGTCAAAAAATTTCCAGTTTTTCTTTTGACAATTCTTTTTGTAATAGTTGTTGGAAATAATGTTTTATACCATGACCATCCTAGTCTGAAATTATCATCAAAGAATCCTAATTCATCATACGCAGATTTTACAATACTTGGATGTTCGTTTAAATAATGATACATGGAAGTTGTACCACTACGTACCACCCCAATAATAAAAAAATCTGGTAATACTCTTATTGAAGAAGTTAATCCATACACATGACGTTTGAGTAATACATACTTGAAATTTCTAAAAATTTTTACAAGTGTTTGATTATTTTGTAATTTGGACAATTATAATATTTTGTTTATCTCATCACATACAGTCATGATTGATTCATTATCTAATGTAGGATATGATGGCAATGATAGTATCTCATTTGAAAACTTTTCACTATTTTCTAATTTTAATCCTAACGGCTCATAGATTGGTTGTTTGTGTATTGGAATTGGATAATGTATTGCGGTTTGTATATTTTTTTCCATCAAATGTTTCTGAATAAAATCTCTTTTTTTATGTTTAATGACAATTTGATGATATACTGATTTTCCATTAGGATTTTCTGGCAATACTATATCATCTTTCAATTTTTTTCTGTATAATTCGGCAATCTCTTGTCTTCGTTTATTTTTTTCATCCAATCCTCTTAATTGTACTCTACCCATTGCTGCATTAACTGAATTCAATCTCATTGTGTATCCAAATCTAATGAAAGTATTTCTTGTACCTCCTCTTCCATTATCTCTAATAGAGCGTATCTTGTCTCTTGTTTCTTCATTATCTGTTGTCACCATTCCTCCATCTCCACCTACAGTCATATTTTTTGTTGGGTAGAATGAAAAACAACCTGCATCTGAAATACTGCCTACTTTCTTATCTCTAAAAATTGCTCCATGTGCCTGACAAGCATCTTCAATTATAGGAATTTTTTGCTGTTCTGAAAATTCTAAAACTGAATCATAATCGCATGGATTTCCATAGATATGTACAGGTATGATTGCATTCACATTCGTTTTTACTGAATTAAGATCGATGTTTCCATCTATTGGGTTGACATCCGCTAGGATCGGTTTTGCATTTGTCATTTTAATACAATTTGCTGATGCAATGAACGAATTAGTTGGTGTAACAACTTTTGAATTGCTTGAAATTCCTAATGCTAGTAAAGACAAATGTAATGCACTATTTCCTGAACTTACTGCGATTGCATGTTTTGTTCCAATATATCTGGCAAAATCTTCTTCAAATTTTATCACACTCTCTCCACCAACAAAATTTTCATTTTGTAATGCATCCATTGCAGCATTTTTCATCTCCTCACTAACACTTTGCACAAAAAATGGTATTGTCATAAAATTCTCTTCCTCATTTAATCATCACGCTCATATTCTCTCAAAGTTTTCCTGAAGAATTAATTTCTCTAAAGAATTCTAAATCTCTTTCTTTTGCTACTGTTCTATTTGCCAAAAATTTCTCACTTTTTTCCAATAGTAATTTTAATTCTTTTAAATCATCTTCGCTAATTTTCTCACCTTTTTCTGAATTAAAAATTATTCTTGCTAATTTCATATTTAATAATAATATCATTTCGCTATTTACTAAGTTTCTTAGCTGATAGGGATTTGTTTCAACTGATATATCCACTTCAGCTTTTCTAGCAGATGTTTTTTTGAAATGAATTAATCCTGTAATAATTAAAATTGGAACTCCTAGCATCACAAATATTATCACGTAATGTAGAAATGATGGAAATATCTCCTTTAAGAAAGGAATTTGTTCTATTGCGAGATAATATGTTACAGTAAGTGTATTTACAGCAGATAAAATAAATGCAAAATACATGGACCATCCAGTTCTGAAATAAAACCATGAACGAAATCCAATATTTTTCCTCACGTCGATATTCTCTTTTTCATGATATATCAACCTCACTAATTTTTAATACATACTCTGATTGATTTAGTGAAAATCCCTTCTATAACTGAACAATCACTATGTAATCCTTCATAATGTTTTAAACTAGTTTAAAATTTGTTACAATATGAAATCGTATGTTCTATTTTTTTCAATAATTGCATTCATTTCAATTTTTCTTATTGGAATATTCGTTGGAGTGTATGAAACTTTTCCATACTCATATCTAAAAGAAATTAAAAATATGTTATTTGTTGAAAGCTCAAAACAAATCATCATGGAAACTTTTCCTACTTCTGATACTAAAATCTCATCTTTGGTTTCTATAGATGATGATATTCAACTTCAAGAAAAGCGTAAACTTCTTACTACATTCATTTGGAAAACTGAAAACCTATCTTTTGAGCAAATTCCTAATGTAATAAAAGAAAACATAACAGATTCTAAATTCCAAAACATGTCTAATCTCAAACAAATTAATCAATTTGAAATCGAAATGGAATATGGACTAAAATCCATTTCATATATGTTCATTCCTGAGTCAAGTAATAATCAATTAATCATATACCACCAAGGCCATTCAGGTGGTTTTGAAAATGGAAAAGAAACAATTCAAAAATTACTAGAACAAGATTATTCTGTATTAGCTTTTTCTATGCCTTTACTTGGATACAATAATCAACCTGTTGTTGAAACAGATGATTTTGGATACATTAAATTGATAAATCATAATAGTTTAAGATTAATTGAATCTGATGAATTTTCACCAATAAAATATTTCATCCATCCAATTCTTGTAAGTTTAAACTATGTAGAAAAAGAATTTAATTTTGATTCGTATCATATGGTTGGATTATCTGGTGGTGGTTGGACAACTGTATTATATTCTGCAATTGATGAAAGAATATCAAAAAGTTTCCCTGTAGCAGGTACTATGCCAATTTTTCTTAGATATGAGACTCAAAATTTTGGTGATTATGAACAGACCCTACCTGAATTATATCGTATAGCAAACTATCTAGAATTATACATAATGGGTTCTCATGGAAATGAACGTGTTCAGTATCAAATAAATAATAAATATGATCCTTGTTGTTTTTCTGGAAATCAAAGTTTATCTTATGAAGTTTTTATTCAAACAAAATTAACGAATCTTGGTACTGGACAATTTTTTGTAATTATTGATGATTCGCATGAAAAACATATGATTTCTACACAAACAATTAGTTATATTTTAGAACAACTTCAAAAATAACTCTTGTAATTCATTCTAAAACATTTTTAGTATGTTTTTTAGATTATTTACTATGAATGTTGCAATAATTGGTTATGGATATTGGGGGCCAAACCTAGTAAGAAACTTTTGGAAAAATCAAAATTTTACAGTCACACACGTGGTTGACTTTGAAAATTCTAAGTTAAAACTTGTTAATCGTGATTATCCTACTATATTGACAACAACAAATTACAATGATATACTAAAAAACCCAAGTATTGATTGTGTTGTAATAGCAACACCTGTTCATACTCACTACAAGTTAGCTAAACAAGCATTAAAATCCAAAAAGCATGTTTTGATTGAAAAACCATTAACTAACTCACACAATACTGCAAAAGAACTTGTTGAACTTGCAAGAAAATTTAATCTAATTTTAATTGTTGATAATACATACCTCTACACATCTGCAATTCAAAAAATTTCTCAAATTATAAACAAAACAACTTTTGGAAAAATTCAGTATATTGATTCTACAAGAATCAACCTAGGAAAATTTCAACCTGATGTTAATGTTTTATGGGATCTTGCAACTCACGATATCTCAATTTGTTTACATCTGTTAAAAGAAACACCTCATTCAGTACAGGCCATAGGAAAATCTCATACTAAAAGTGGAATGGCAGATATCGCATATCTCACATTACATTTTAAATCAAATAGAATGGCTCATTTTAATTGTTCTTGGATTTCTCCTGTAAAAATTAGACATATGTTGATCGGTGGAACAAAAAGAATGATTGTTTTCAATGATTTAGAATCAACTGAAAAAGTTAAAGTCTATGATTCTGGTTATGAAGAAAAAACGATCAAATCAAACAAGTTTCTAACAGATTATCGTGTCGGAGATGTATACGTGCCAAAATTAGAAATGACTGAAGGATTATCAAATTTAGTATCTGATTTTGCCTCTGCGATCAAATCAAAAAAAATACCTATTTCAAATAACAAAATAAGTTTAATGACGGTGAAAATTTTGGAATCAGCAGAAAAATCTTTGAATAATAATGGTCGTATAATAAAACTCTAGAACTATTTATTCCAATCAAATTTCCTATCTAAAAATTCAAATAATTTTTCATTGTATGGTCTAAAGTAATCGATTAAAATATTTCGTGTCTGTTCATCCATTTTCTCATATTTTGAAACATTTACTTTCTTTGTATTCTTAATATTATAATCTGGTAATCCTAAAAATTTGAAAACATCTTGTAATGTACGTTGAGTTTCTGAAGCTAATTTTTCACTAGGTATTATTATTATCTGTTCTTTTGAAAAAATATCATACCAGGGAACTAGCTGTTCGTAATAAAACCCTCTTGCTAACTTAGAATTCTGAACCTGTTCTGAAAAATAATTATCATTTTTTTCATCAATATTCCATGTTGATATATTATTCATATCTTCTTCAATTACTTCCTTGAATTCTCTATTTTCATTATTTTGTTTGGAAAGATGATAATGTGAATATGTTCTGTCTACTGGATTTCTTAATACCACAATCAGCTTTATGTTTGGAAAAATATTCTTGATTCTTCGAGCAGTCCATGGTCTTCTAATATACCATGGCGTCACTTCATAAGTCATAAAGTGTTTTGTTTTCAACTTAACCAAAAATTTTGTAAAAATTGTTGGAAACATTGAGCGATACCAACTCATTCCTAAATGAAAATTATCATCAAAAAAACCTATCTCATCATATGATGATTTGACAATACTTGGATGCTGCTCTAAATAATTGAATAATGATGTGGTCCCTGATCTACCTACTCCTATCACCATAAAATTTGGCAATACTCTTAGACCTGAGGTAATACCAAAAAAATGTCTGCTAATAATTGTATAACGTAAAATTCTGTATAACTTCTTAATCATTCTAGTATTCCTCTCAATTTTTTAAGGTAATTAAATATGATTGATAATTCTTTAGGTAAATGTTTTGAGGATGATCTTGTCCTTTATTCTGGTCACCTTACTTAACATACTCAGATACACGTTTTTCAGTATCTGCAAACATTACACCAACTGTTCGTAAAAGGATGACATCATTTTTGTTACAAAAATCAATTAATTGTTGTATATAGACTTGAAAATTTTTAGGATCATCATTCTTCTTTAACATTGAAGAATACAAATCATCATGATCAAGCATAACTACCTTCTCA
>MDSW01112404.1_pt1 | contig 17024 bp, 14 predicted proteins | sample 811171 | NCBI WGS metagenome assembly MDSW01 (sample SAMN05326641, study PRJNA326480) | marine metagenome | isolation source: seawater | place: Atlantic Ocean: North West | collected 2012
AAAACGAGAAAGGATGTATGACCTTGATGGGTATGCAATAGATATAACAAATCAAATAGGCGCTATAGAATCAAATATTTATTCTACAAAATCAGAAATAGTTATTAATAAGAAAAAATATAATATTTTAAAATCAAAATTATCTGATGATGAAAAGGATTTCACTGAAAACATTGTAAATACAATCGACGCTCAAGTAGCCTCACTTAGAAGTGAGCTTGGGCAATTAGAGGGTCAACTAATACAGAATATTGCCTTATATGGACAAGACCATAATGCGATAAAATCCATCAATAAGAAGATTGATGCACTCAAGGTTCAATTGAATAAAAAAGTAAATGAATTGACTAGGCAGGGTATTGTGGTTCAAGATCCTTTAAAATCACGACAGAATATTATATCAGAATTGATTTCAATTGACTCTCAAATAACAGTACTTCAATTAAGACTAAAACAGTCTGAAGAATTACTTAAGATTTTCAATGATAAGCTTAATGTACTTCCTTCAAAACAATTAGAATTTTCTAGATTGCATAGAAATAATATTGTTCTTAATCAAAACTATAATTTGCTAAGACAAAAACTTGAAGAAGCAAAAATAAATGTTTCATCACAATTAGGTAAGGTCCAAATAGTCGATTATGCTAGGACGCCTTATAAATCTGGTTTCGATCAAAATAGAATTTTATTAATGGGCTTAATATTTGGAATCTTATCTGGTGTAGCATTTGTTGTTATCATTGAATTACTAGACGCTACAATTAAAACAAGCCACGATATAGAAAGAAATAATTTAACTGTGCTTGGTGTTATACCATCGATAGGCAGTGATAATTATGATGAATCAAATAAGTTTATAAATAAAATTAATATTTTTTCAAATAATCAATCCGTAAAAGGTGGCCTCAAAAGAAGGTTGATAACTAGAGAAGATCCAAGATCCCCAGTATCTGAAGCATATCGTAGTCTTAGAACAAGTATGCTTTATACAGGTATAGATAAAAAGACACGTTCTATATTAGTATCAAGTGCAGGTCCAGGAGAGGGGAAAACAACTACTGTTGCAAATATGGCAATAACATATGCTAATCTTGGAAAAAAAACATTGCTAATTGATACAGACCTTAGAAGGCCTGTAGTTCATAAAGTAATGGACCTTGATAAAGAGCCTGGAATCACAAACTACCTAGCAGGAAATATTGAAGACTTTAATAAACTGGTGAAACCTACAGACATAAAAAACTTATTTGCTGTTACTTCTGGAATAATTCCTCCTAATCCTTCTGAGCTATTAGGTTCACAAAGAATGGCTGATTTAATCAATAATCTTGAGAAAGATTGGGATATGATTTTATTTGATAGCCCTCCACTTGTTGCAGTAACTGATGCGACGATGGTATCTAAAGCAATAGATTGCATAGTAATTGTTGTAAAGGTTGGTCAGACAGATAAAAAGGCATTTGAGCACACTATTCAATCTTTGAGGAATGTAAATGCTCCAATTCAGGGTGTAGTACTTAATGCCGTTACTCATAAAAACAGTTATGGCTCTTACTATTATTATTATCAGTACTATAATTATTATGGTTCAGAAAAGGACATCAAGTCTTAATAGTAAGATACAGGATGTTATATATGATTTATTACTATGTGTGAAAAATAAATAGTATCCCTTTCACTTTTAATCATAAACAATTGGTAAATAAACTATAAAAGAATCAAATAACTTGACCATCATAAAACCATGGTCCGGATGGCAATCTATCAATTGGTCAGAGCTTTGGTTATATAGAGATTTATTCTATTTCCTTGTTTGGCGTGATATAAAAACTAGATACGCCCAGTCTGTTTTAGGTATTGGTTGGGCAGTGATTCAACCGTTATTCAGTATGATTGTTTTTACAATTGTTTTTGGGAATCTTGTAAAAATTGATTCAAATGGTGTACCATATGCTATATTTAGTTTTACAGCCTTAGTACCCTGGACATATTTTTCAGGTTCGCTATCTGCTTCTAGTGGGAGCTTGCTAAATGCTTCTGGAATGATAACAAAAGTATATTTTCCTCGCCTTATCATACCCTTAGTTCCAGTGATATCTAAATTAATTGACTTTTTTATTGCACTGTTTCTCCTTGCTGCTATGATGTATTATTTTGGATTTGCACCATCAATTGATATTATTTATCTACCATTTTTGATACTGCTTATGATATTTACAGCATCGGGTTTAGGCATGTGGCTTACTGCTCTATCAATTCAATATAGAGATATTAATTATGGTATGGGGTTTTTCGTGCAATTACTAATGTATGCTGCGCCTGTAGTTTATCCATCATCCAACGTTCCAGATGCATACAGAACATTTTATGGTTTATTTCCAATCTCAGGTGTTATTGAAGGTTTTAGAGCTATATTATTACAAACAATTCAAATGCCCTGGGATTTGATTTATATAGGAATGCTTGTCTCTCTGGTCTTATTTACGACAGGAACTTTTTATTTTAGAAGAATGGAAAAATATTTTGCAGATGTTGCCTAATGAGTGATAAATCTATACAAGTTGATAATATATCAAAAAGATACAGAATAGGATTGAAAGATAAGGCTGATGATACTTTTGTAGGCGCAGTTAGTTCTATTTTAAAAAGTCCTTTTCAAAATTTTAAGCGCCTCAAAAATTTAACTTCATTTAAAGACGAGCAGTGCAATTCAGATGAAATTATTTGGGCATTGGAGAATGTTTCTTTTGAAGTAAAAAAGGGTGAGGTAATTGGAATTATCGGTCCGAATGGGGCAGGGAAGAGTACACTTCTAAAAATTTTAGCACAAGTTACACATCCCACAACTGGCAGAGTTGAATTAAATGGTCGAGTAGCAAGCTTATTAGAAGTTGGAACTGGATTTCATCCCGAGTTAACAGGAAGGGAAAATATATATCTAAATGGAACCATCCTTGGAATGACAAAACATGAAATTGATCATAAGTTGGATAATATAGTGGAATTTTCAGGTATAGAAAAATTTCTTGATACCCCGGTCAAAAGATATTCAAGTGGTATGGGTGTACGTTTAGCATTTTCTGTTGCGGCCCATTTAGAGCCAGAAATTTTATTGATTGACGAAGTGCTTGCAGTAGGTGACGCAAATTTCCAAAAAAAATGTTTGGGAAAAATGGATGCTGTTGCAAAAAATGGTAGGACTGTAATCTTTGTTAGTCACAATCTTGCAGCAATGGAAAACCTATCAGAAAAGGGAATATTTTTAAAAAATGGAAGAATAAAATATGCTGGTACTATTAAGGATACAATTATTGACTATAGAAAAGAAATAAATAATTATGAAAAAAATAATATATATGATAGTGTAAATCGTAATGGACTTTGGAATGCAAAAATAAATTCTATAAATATCATAAATAGTATGCAAAATACTTTCTCATCCGGGGATGAATTAATCTTCGAAATCAAAATTGATGTATTAAATAACTGTTTTGACTGCTATTTAATTTTAGCTGTTAAGGATGATAATGATATTATAAGATTTGTATCAAATTCACTAGTTTATACAAATGAATACTTTACACTTTCCAAAAATTGTACTTTAAGATTTAAAATTAACTATCTACCGCTTCCAAGTGGGTCATATAAATACGATGTAAAGCTTAATTCAAGAAATGGTATGGAGGACAGGATAATTAATTATGGTAAAATTACTATCAATCCTGGTGATTTTTTTAAATCTGGAAGGATTCCGAAATCAAAAGATGGATTATTTGTTAAGGGTGAATGGAAAATGTTTGATGAATAGAACTTTGAGTGATAGACCACTTTTTATTACTGGCTTTCCAAGATCTGGAACTACTCTATTAAATTTAATTCTTTCATCTCATAGTCAGATTGAATTAAAAAACAATGATGATTTATTGATGGAATTCTATTACAAGCGTATTAACCCAAATAATTATATAAATGAAAAAGAATTTGATAACTTGTTTTTAAATAATTTAAATATTGAATCAAAAAGATTTTTAAAAATGATACCAAATGAACTTTTAAATCAAGTCAAGCAGAAACTCCCAATTTCTGGTTGGGAAGTATTTCAATTATTATTATCAAATGAAAGTAAAAAAGATAATTACTGGGGAAGTAAGACCCATAGCTATATATGGTTTTATGATTCATTAGTAAATAATTACAAAAATTGCAATTTTATTATAATATTGAGAGACCCTAGATCAGTTATACTGTCACGCTATGTAAAATCTATTTCAAAAAATAGTAATTCTCTGAAAGACACGAATAGCATACCAATTGAAAAAATACATTATGACGAAGCAGTTTCATTCTTTATTCAACACGCGCATCATTGGACTGCATGGCACAATGTATTTGAAGAAGTAAAAAAAGAGTCTATTAAGAAAAATATTTACATATTGAAATATGAAGACTTAGTCTCCTTTCCAGAGCAAACAATTAAACAATTATTTAATCATATTAGTATTGAATATGAACATGGAATAATTAACTCCGAGCAGAGATATATTCATCCTGTTTCAAATAACTCTGAAATTGGTTATGCCCATTCAAATTTAAAAAAACCGATAAATAAAAGATTAAAAAATAAATGGAAAAAACTTGATAATAGATTAATTGAAATTATCGAAAACATTTGCAGACATAACATGCTTAGGTATAATTATAGTACCGAAACAAATACAAGTATTTATAATAAGATGTATTATAATAGTTACTTAGATATGAAATATCAATATAAACAAAAGTGGATAAACCACTATAACATAATTAGAAAAAATTTTAAAGAAATTTGTCTTAAATAGTTATATGTGATTTTATTTGATTGTGGAAATCTGGGAAGAAAAAAAAAATATAGATAATATACCTCATATTCATGCTAGGAATGAATTTGCAAAAAATATTGCAAATTTGGATCCAGAAGATATTCTGGCTAGATATACGTATCAAAGTATACAAACTGCGGATAGTCTATGGAAAATTATTGAAAAGTATTGCAAAATAAATAAATCAGGAGTTGGTGTTGAACTAGGTGCTGGAACAGGACTTTTTAGTATAGCCCAGATAAAAAGAGGTGGAAATAAAATATATGCTGTTGAAATTGTTCCCAAAATGGTAGAGGACATCATTCCAAAATTGACAAATTATTTTTTAAGGAATGAATCATCAAAAATCATACCAGTTATAGGATCATTTGATAGAATAAAACTTCCAAATAATTCTGTTAGTTATATTTTTGAATATGACTCTTTTCATCACTCTTTTGATTTGAGTAGGACCTTTGAAGAAAGTTATAGAATCTTGGAAAAAAATGGAATTTTAATATTAATTGACAGATGCCATCCTGATTCATTAACAGACCATGAAATAAATTCCCTTTTATCAATTAATCTTTCAAAAAGGCAGTTAAAAGAGATGGGTCTCCCTACTAAGGAAAATTTTTCTAGAAGGGATATTGGTGAGAATGAATATCGAAAAAAAGAATGGCTTAATGCAATAAATAATGCAGGATTTAAAATTCATTATTTTAGGACATTCTACCCTCTAGTTAAAATAAAACAAGTTTACTGGTATTTACTTTCAAGGCATAAAAATCAAGAAAAAAATATGAGAAATTTATTATATATATATCTTGCACAAAAATTTGGAATTCATTTAAACGATTATTCTACCATTACACCAATGAGGGAAACTGGATTTGATTATAAAACGATCGCTATTCTTGTAAAATCATGATAATTGCAGAAATAGGACTATCTCACGATGGAAACATTGATATGGCACATTCATATATAGATGTCCTTAGTGACAAAGGTATAGATTTTATAAAGTTTCAAACCCATATAGCTGAAGCAGAAAGTTCAGAATATGAAAAATTTAGGATTAGATTTAGTGATAAAGACAATACTAGGTATGATTATTGGCGACGGACAGAATTTACATATAACCAATGGTTGGAATTAAAGAGTCATTGCGACGAAATTGGATTAAAATTTTTATCTACCCCATTTAGTTTAAAAGCGGTTGATTTATTAGAAAAGTTAGACGTAGAAATGTATAAGATAGGCTCTGGGGACATGAATAATTATCCTCTTTTAAAAAAGGTTGGTAATACTAATAAACCAGTGATAATCAGTACTGGTATGAGTTCTTATAATGAAATATCTGAATCAATCAACTTCATCGGAAATTATTCTAAAGAAATTAGCTTGATGCAGTGTACATCTGCTTATCCAACCTCTCCCAGGGAATGGGGACTTAATATTATTAAAGAGTTAAAAGCATTGTATAATATTCCTGTTGGTTTTTCTGATCATAGTGGGAGTATATATCCATGTTTAGCCGCCGCCGCACTAGGTTCAGATTTATTTGAATTTCATGTAGTTTTTGATAGAGAACAATTTGGTCCAGACACTCCTGCAAGCATCACAATAGATCAAGTAGCATTATTGACTGACGGGATAAGACAAATACAAAGCGCAATAAATCTTCCAGTTGATAAAAATGATATCAAGAAGTATAAAGTTCTTAGAGAATTATTTGGCAGGAGTCTTTCATTAAATAAAAATAAAAAGTCTGGTGAAATAATTAATTTTGATGATTTAGAATCAAAAAAACCAGCTGGGTATGGTATTCCTGCAAAACAATTTGAAAAAATAGTTTTAAAAACTTTAAATAAAAATTTAGAAAAATGGTCGTTCATAAATTGGGAGGATATAGATTAAAAAAAGAAAAATCTGTGTTGTAATAACAGCGCGTCCATCATACAGTCGAATTAAATCAGCTCTCCATGCCATTGATACGCATCCTGAATTAGAATTGCAAATTGTTGTTGCAGCATCTGCTTTATTGCCCAGATATGGCAGCATAATCAATTATTTAAAAGATGATGGTTTTAATAACATATTTTTGGTCTATAATTTATTGGAGGGTGAAAACCTTACATCTATGGCAAAAACAACAGGGCTTGGGGTTTTAGAAATATCCACTGTATTTGATAATATCAAACCTGACATTGTTGTCACCATAGCAGACCGCTTTGAAACAATGGCCACAGCAATTTGTGCTACATATATGAATATTCCACTTGCTCATATTCAAGGGGGAGAAATAACTGGGAATATTGATGAAAAAGTAAGGCATTCAATAACCAAATTAGCTGATTATCATTTTGTTTCTTCAGAGGAAGCTTATGAAAGGGTTATAAAATTAGGTGAAAATCCGAAATTTATTTTTAATACAGGATGCCCTTCTATAGACTTAGCTAACAAAGTAAAAGATTATTCAGAACTAGATTTTAACCCGTACCAAAAATATATGGGGGTTGGTGCCAAACCCGACTATTCATCGGGCTATTGGGTGGTAATGCAGCACCCCGTGACCACCGAACTTAATAAATCAAGAAAAAATATTGAAGAAACACTCTATGCTATGTATGATATAAATCAAACCGTTTTTTGGTTTTGGCCAAATATAGATGGTGGTTCCGATGGTACATCAAATGGAATTCGTGCATTTCGTGAAAAATTTGATTTAGTGAATTTTCATTTTTTTAAAAATATGGAGCCAATTGACTTTCTTAAACTTTTGCAAAACTCTAATGGAATTGTTGGGAATAGTAGTGTTGGAATAAGGGAATGCTCTTTTCTAGGTGTGCCATGTATAAATATTGGTGATAGGCAGAAAAGAAGAGGTCGAGCTGAAAATGTGATTGATGTCAATTATAAACAAAAAGAAATAAAGACTGCAATAAATGCTGTAAAAAGAAATGCTAAACCAAAAGGTTCGAAGATTTATGGGAGCGGTAATTCAGGTAATATAATTGCTAAAAAATTAAGTCAATTACCATTAATAATTGAAAAGCAAATTCATTATTGATTCTTTAAATGGAAATTAAACTCAATAAAGACAATATTTCTGATGGTGTCCATTTTATTAAAAAGAAGAAATATATTCTCTACAAAAAGGGAAATAAATTTAAAATTTGTCGTAATAAGTGTAAGCACCAAGGGAATAAATTTATCAAATCAAATAATTCCCATGTAATCACATGCCCTGCACATGGATGGGAACTTGATTTGCAAAAAATGAAATATATTAAACCTCATGGAATAGAACTTCATCATGAATTAGTAGAATCAATAATTCATAAAGATATGATTATCTTTTCTGATAATCAAATCAAACCAAGCACTTTTTCAATTAAACGAAAGAGTGTTCTAAAAAATAAAGAACTAACAATAACACACTACGCTCATGCTACAGCTGAAATTAAATGTGGCAGTTTTAAAATTATTACCGATCCTTGGTGTGAAGGACCTGCATTTACAACAGGATGGTGGCTAAATCAAAATCCACCTGAAAAATGGTTAAATAATATTGTAAACTCAAATTTAATTTATATTAGTCATAGCCATTCAGATCATTTAAATATTCATACACTCAAAAAGATAAAACATTTAAATCCAAATATAAGAATTATCGTCCCATCATTTAAAAATACCTCATGTGAGAATATGCTTGATAGAATTGGATTAACAAATGTTCATCGTACTCCATTTTTAGTCTGGCAACAAATTAATAGAGATTGTAGATACATGCTTCTACAAGACTTTACTGGCAAAAATGATAGTGGAATACTTATCGAATACAAAGGATATACAATTTTAAACTTGGTTGACTCACATAATCTTAATAATGGTGATTTACCAAAAGTTGATCTATTAATGGGTAGTTTTTCTGGCGGATCCAGCGGTCATCCAGTTTGTTGGGAAAATTTTAATAAAGATAAAATGGCACTTATTCTATCAAAGAAAAAAAAAGCAACCCTAAATAAAATTGTTAGAATGATAAGCATTACTGAACCAGAAGTATTTGTTCCATTTGCAGGTTATTTTTCAGAATTACATCCTGCAGATAGAGAAATATTGATAAGAAATAAAAAAAACAAACCTGAACAAGTAGTAGAATTGATTAAAAATAAATTTCCAGCAATATCTGTATGGAGTCCAATTCCTGGTCACACTTTTGATTTTTCCACTTTCTCAATCAAACATAGATCATATAAATCAGATATAAACCATAATTTTGAAAACTATGATCAATTATATCACAATAATCCTTTTTATCATCAAATGGGTAGCTTGACATCAATTCAAGAATATTTTGATTGGGCTAATTTTAAGGATGATAAATTAATTCTACATGTTATAGAAACTGATAATTCCTTTGTTAATAGAATAAGAGAGTTTTATGTAAACTTTAAATCGGGAAAGGTTAGTCAAAAATGTGTCATTGATGAAAGACATCATTATCTAAGAATTAAGGTAAAATCTCACATTTTTCGATACGTTCTATCTTATGGTTTTGGCTGGGAAGAAATTTCAATAGGATTTCAGGCTAGGCTTTATCGTAAACCTGATATTTACAATAGAGGATTTTGGAATCATTTTCAAGACATGCTTCCTTCAATGCCTTTATTTAAAGAGTTATATCATATATAAAAAGAAAATTTTAGGAGTAATCCCTGCAAGAGGTGAATCAAAGGGTATTCCAAAAAAAAATATAAAAATTCTTAATGGATATCCATTGATATGGTACACTCATGAGGCAGCTATAAAATCAAAAATGTTAACTCGTACAATTGTAAGTACGGAAAATAGAGATGTTAAATCAGTATGTTTAAAATATGGTATGGACATTCCATTTGACCGTCCTAAATCTTTGGCAAAAGATAACTCACCAACAATTGATGTTATTGTCCATGCTTTAAAATATATGGAGTCTATTGGTGAAAATTATGATACGGTGTGTTTGTTACAACCGACATGTCCGATAAGACAACCTAACCTAATTGATAAAGCTATTTATCAGTTTTATGACTCAAATGCAGATAGTCTCATATCTGTAAAAAAAGTACCCCATAACTATAATCCACATTGGGTATTTGAAAATAATGAAAAAGGATTTCTAAAAATTGCAACTGGAGAAAAAAAAATTATTTCTAGAAGGCAGGATTTACCAAATGCATTCATTAGAGATGGGGCCATTTATATCATAGATGCAAAAATAATTAAAGAACAAAAAAGTTTATATGGTACAAATATATCTTATTTTGTGCATAATAATAAGCATCACATAAATATTGATACACTAGAAGATTGGATAAAAGCTGAGCAGCTTATTCAAACTGTAAAATAAAATTTAATACTGATTAAAATTAATTCTGAAAAGCAATTGCAAAATATTTTAATAATTATTAATCATGGTCTAAGCTCTCGATATATTCTTCGAAGCAGCCTAATTAATAATTTAATCACATTTTCAAAAATGAACATTATTATAGCTGTTGACGATCCGAGTACATTTTCTTATCTAGTTAGTCAGTTTAAAGAAAGAATCACTATAGTTCAATCTCCAAATATAGTTAATGGATTATCCAAAAAAGAAAAAATATATAGATACATAAAACTCATTCAAAGCTTTGGGATACCTGATGAAAAAAAATATAATGCAATATGGGTTAAGAAAAATCTTTTTACTAAACATGCCAATTATTCATCTATAAAAAAAATATTTGTTTTATTGTGCTCTAGAATCCACTGCAATTTCCAATTATTCCGTAAAATTTTAAGATATATAACTTATCACATAACAATAGATTCAAGATTTACAGATATATTAAAACAAAAAAAAATTGATAAAGTTATACTTGATGGACTTACATCCGTATGGACTAACAATTCTTATTGGGTTTCTGCATCTAAACATCTAGGAATAAATACAACAACATTAATTACGAATTGGGATCATCCGACTACTCGTGGATATGAATCGATTAATGCTAAAGAATATTTGGTGTGGGGAAAATCCATGCGAGATGAAATAATTAAATATCATGATATTGAACCACATAAAGTAAATATAAAAGGATCAATAATTTTTGATATGTATTCTGATTCTTCATTTATCTTGTCTAATAACAAAATAAAAAGTATTTATAACACAATTATTCCTGATAAATATGTACTATTTCTAACACATTCTCCATACTACCCTTATAATTTTGAATTAATAAAATATATTAGAAAACAATTGCAAGACGATATGGCACTTATTGTTCGCTTACACCCATTATATCTAGATGATTTTGCAAAAAGTGAGCTTGAAAAACATAAGAAATATGATAAAGCAAATTCTAACGTAATTTATTTTTACCCAAATTCATCAAATAATAGTTTGGCTGCAGATATGAGCTATGGAGAAATTCAATTATCCGCTTCATTAGTTGCTAATGCTCTAGTTATGATCAATTGCATGTCTACTATGCTTCTAGATGGATTAATAAGTAACAAAAAGGTAATAAATATTGCATTCGATTGGAGGAAAAGAATATCACATCCCATGCCATTAAGTATAGCTGAATATAGGTTGCATCTAAGCAGAGTTATTAATGCACCAGGTTCCCACTTAGTGAGGACAAGGAATGAGTTAAGTGTGCAACTTTCTGACCTTATAAACCAAAATTATGAATCAAAAAATTCATCTATTATTGATGAAATTATTCTAAAGGAGTGTGGTGTAATTGATGGCTCTGTAGCAATAAATATTGCGAATCATTTAATCAAATCATGATTTACGGCAGGGTTTTATCAAATAAAGTGAAATAATCAAAATAATCACTTCAGAGAATTGCATTGAAGAAGCCCGATTTTGAATGATAAAGATAAAAATATTAATGCTAATGTTTCAAAGCCATGAAAACACTTTTTAAAATATTTAATTACACAAAAGAGTATGTATTAAAATTCTGGTTTGTTGAAATCTTTAAAATATTTTCAGATCAAAAAAAGTTGCATTCTAAAATCTTAAATCTTTTGGGAGTCCAACCATTTAGAACATGGATAGCACATAAAATAAAAGAAAGAAACCAAAGATTCGTCATTATTGATATGCCAAAAAATATGAAGGCTCAAATGGAGGAAAATGGATATGTTAAAATAGAGAGGGCATTAAAGAAAAATCAACAGTTTTTTGATTTAAGGAAAGAATGTAAAAACGCATTTGATAACCACCCAAATCGAAATTACGTTGATGATAAAGATGCTAGCTATATTTGGATAAATTTGGATTCTAAAGAATTGAAGTACTATCCAAGAATTAAGGAGTTTTTACATTCAGATTTAATGGAATTATTCTATAATATGAGTATTTATAACCAAAGCCAGAGAATATCTTTTAATGAGATAAGTATCAATTTACATCGTGTTTGGACAAAAAAAGGATTTAGTCGAGAGAGCAACCAAAAACTACATACAGATATTTTCTTTCCCAGTACAAAAGGGTGGCTTTATTTAGATGATGTTAAAAATAATGAAGGACCTTTAGTGTATGTACCTAAAAGTAACAAAATTGATTTTTGGAGATTGAAATTTGAATATAAGTCATCACTTTTTTCAAATAATGACTCAGGCTCATGGCGAATAACAGAAAAAGAACTGAAAACTCAATTCAAAAATGAAAAAATTTTAGATGTAAAAAGTAATACTATGATAATTGCTGACACAATGGGATTTCATAGGCGTGGAGATACGATTGATGATAAACCTAGAGATACTATACATTTTTATATCAGAAAATCACCATTCAAATTCTACTAATAATAGTTTTAAAAATGATAATGATGTGAAATTCAATATCTATAAAGGAAGTTGGAGTTAGTTTATGATTCCCTATACTATCTTTCTGATGATATTACATTTCATAGAGTGCCTTTGCGCTATATACTCGCACATCCTAATAATCCAGAAAATTTATTAGTAGAATAATATTTTCTAACTTAATTAGAATATTTATAAAGACTAAATATCGTATATAAATTAAATAAAATTTTAACCTTGATATCAATTAGATATTGGACAAGCTATTTAAAAAAATATTGTTCTAAATTTGGTAAAAGGGTGATTGTAAAAGGGAAAATTATTATCACTGGTTCAGGCAATATAAATTGTGGGAGTGATTTGTTGATACGTTCTAATAAAATAAATCCCGTGAAAATTTATATTGCATCAAAAGCTAAATTGACTTTTGGTGACAAGGTTTTCCTTAATAATGGAATAAATATTTCTTGTTCCAATCAAATTGAAATTGGTACACATGTTGATATTGCAGATGAATGTATGATTATGGATAATGATTTCCATGGTCTTGGTAAGAAAGCTCCTAAGTCAAAACCCATTATTATAGAAGATGATGTATGGATTGCATCAAGAGTAATTATTCTAAAAGGAGTTAGAATTGGAAGAGGGTCAGTGGTTGGCGCAGGTGCTGTTGTCACAAAATCAATTCCGCCTAATTCATTTGCTGCAGGTAATCCCGCGAGAGTAATCAGGCCGATTGAATAAAAATACTACCAAGGTCAATAGTTATTAAAATATTTCTAAAAATTTTATGAAACTTCCATTTTCATGGGTTTGGTATAAATTCAATAATCATCTTGGAAGTTTTCCAAGTAAAAGGAATATGAAAACCATAGAAATTTTTGATTCTATAATAGGGACAGGATTGGATATCGGGCATGATGGGAATTATAGCTTTAAAAATGGTAATGTTGTAAGGTTGAATATTTATTCAGGGGATTGTATTGATATAGTTTGTGATGGAGAGACATATCCTTTCCCGGTTGAAACTTTTGACAAAATTATGTTAAGATGCATCTTAGAACATGTTAAAGAACCACTTAAGATTCTTAATGAATGTAAAAGAATATTAAAACCTAATGGAAAGATTGTAATTGAGGTCCCATTTGTTAATCCAATTCATGCAGCTCCTGATGATTATTTTCGTTTTACCCCTAATGGTTTAGCGGAAACAGTAAAGTTGTTAAATTTTGATATTCAAGATATATTTTATGTCCAAGATTATAATTGGGCAATCAGATGGATTATGTGGGACAAGCTAAAGAATACAGACAATAAACGCTTTAGTTATTTCTTTAAAATGTTATTATTGAAATATATAATAAATCCATTACTATTCAAGCTAAACACACCATCAAAAGATGATTTCTCATCTTTTGGAATGATTATAAAAAAGAGTAAATAGTTATTCATATAGTATTTGTAGAAGGTTATTATCCAAGAGCTAATGGTATTTTTGGAGGAGCTGGTATTTACGTGCAAAATATTGGTAGGGAGTTGATAAAACTAGGACATGATGTGTCTGTTATATGTGCAAGTTTAGATAGTAATCATAATAATTTTCGTGATGGATCAATTCAGGTTTATCCAATAATAGATGAAAAGCCTTCTACAATAATATATTATATCTATAGAATACCATTTATCAAGATATTATCTGGACTAATATCATATTTATATAATGGCATTAAAATTCACTTATTCTTAATAAAGCTGAACCATAAAAAGAAAATTGATTTTATTGAATATACAGAGGGTGGTGATTTTTGGAATGCAATTAGTAAAAGATTTAAATATTCATCGCATCTTCATGGTTCGAATTATACATTCAAGAGCCAGGCAACGAAAAATCCCATTTTAATTGATTGGGTGAGGCGCAGAGTAGAACATTTTTTTATTGGACGTGCAAATAAAGTTATATCACCAAGTCATGCAATGCTCAAGTTAGTTAAAAAAGAAATGAAACAAAACATACCACAGGCTCATGTTATTCCTTATCCAGTCAATAAAAATGAAATAAAGCCTATACACCAAAAAAATAGTGTTGAAAAAGTGAAATTAATATTTGCATCTCGAAATGACCCAATAAAAGGTGGAGATATTTTTATAAAAGCTTTAGAAAAGTTACCGCAAAGCATACAATTAAAAATAAAGGTGAGGTTTTATGGTTACAAGCCTGAAAAAGATTTTTCCCATCTTAGATTTCTTAACATACATTCTTTTGTAAAAAAAGATATTTTGTTAAAAGCCTATAGCAGTGCTGACATTTGTGTTATTCCATCTCTATTTGATAATTCACCAAATACAGTATACGAAGCTATGGCTCATGGTAAAATTGTAGTTGCTAGTGCCGTTGGTGGAATTCCTGAGATAATTGGCTCGGATAAAAATGGATTTCTGTTTAACCCATTTGATATTAATGATTTCAAGTTAATTCTTGAGAAAGCGATTAATACTGTAATTAATGGTGATAGTTATATGATTAGAATGAATGCGCAAAAACGAATCTTATCTATCTCTAATTTAGCAGCTAACACTAAAAAAAGACTTGCTTTAACGACGACATGAAGATTCTAGATTTGGGGTGTGGTGAAAATAAAATTCCTCAATTATCTCAATGTAAAAACTATTATAAATGCTTATAGTGATTATAGAGTTGATTTGTAGAGAAAAAAATATTTTTTCTTATGAGTAAGATAATTTTATTATCTATAAATCATGTTTTTTGTATTATCGTACAAAAGCATTATTCCCATTCTAAAGTAATCTAGGACTCGATCTTTGAAAAATTTAATATCTCTGTGCTATAAATCACTAATCTGGCGTCCATCTTATTATAGAAATTCATGGAAAATGTATAAATATTTGGAAAATTAAAAAGAATGTCGAAAACCCTCGAGACAAAAAGTATGAATATTATCAAATAATTAATTTGTTGAGAAAATATTATCAGTCAATAAAGGTGATAAATCATGAAAGTGAATATCCCTTAATTCATTGTAAAGATTATATAATCAAATGAAAAGGATATTAATATTTATATGAAAAGTGCATTAATTACAGGAGTTACGGGCCAAGATGGGTCATATTTAGCAGAACTCTTAATAGAAAAAGGATACATGGTTTATGGTCTGGTTAGAAGATCTAGTTTATTTAATCGTTCTCGAATAGAACATATAGATGAAGGCAACTCTGATCAATTTAAGCTTATATATGGTGACCTTTCTGATTCTAGTTCTCTAAATAGATTATTAGATAAATATAATCCTAATGAAATTTATAATTTAGGTGCTCAAAGTCACGTTGGTATTTCCTTTCAAATTCCAGAGTATACTAGTGATATAAATGGCCTAGGGACATTGCGACTTCTAGATGCAATAAGAGAGGTTGGAATCAAACCAAAACTTTACCAAGCTTCTAGTTCAGAGCTCTACGGTAAAGTCGTCGAATCTCCTCAAACTGAAAATACCAAGTTCCATCCTAGAAGCCCTTATGCCTGCTCCAAAGCTTTTGCTTATTATATAACTCAAAATTATAGGGAAGCATATAATTTATTTGCTTGTAATGGAATATTATTTAATCACGAATCACCTCGTAGAAGTGAAAATTTTGTTACTAGAAAAGTTACATTATCCTTTTCTAAGATTAAAAATGGATTGCAAGATCAATTGGTCCTTGGCAATTTAGATGCGAAGAGAGATTGGGGTTATGCTAAGGATTATGTAGAAGCTATGTGGTTAATGCTACAGCAAGATCAGCCGGATGATTATGTTATAGCAACAGGTGAAACTCATTCTGTTAGAGAATTAGTTGAAATAGCAGCTGAAATCTGTGGCTATAATATTAAGTGGGAAGGACAAAAAATGAATGAAATTGGTATTGATTCAAAAACTGGAAATATCTTAGTCACCCTTGATAGAGACTACCTACGGCCAGCTGAAGTTGCAACATTGTGTGGGGATTCAAATAAAGCTAAGAAAAAATTAAATTGGATACCAAAAACAACATTTAATGAGCTAATCGAGTTAATGGTAAAATCTGATATGGACGATATTAGAATGGACTCATGATTATAAAATGAATATTAATAATAATAACTTTGTGAAATATATAAGAAATAAGAAGCATGTTCTTGCAATTATTATTCGAAAATCTTTTTCAAAAGAAGGCATAGAGTTTTTCACTCCTGATGATTACTCCCAACAAGTTGGCTATATGAAAAGGCCAAAAGGGTATCATATTAAACCACATATTCATCATCAAGTATCGCGAACAGTTAGTAATACACAAGAA
>MDSW01067221.1_pt1 | contig 17022 bp, 13 predicted proteins | sample 811171 | NCBI WGS metagenome assembly MDSW01 (sample SAMN05326641, study PRJNA326480) | marine metagenome | isolation source: seawater | place: Atlantic Ocean: North West | collected 2012
CAATTTAGATAAAGCAAGAAGGCTTTTGTGGCCAATTAAAAAAAAGTATGGAAATAAAATTAGTTGGGCTGATTTGGTAATCTTAGCTGGTAATGTTGCTATTGAATCAATGGGTGGAAAAACTTTTGGTTATAGTGGGGGTAGATCAGATATTTGGTCTCCTGAAGAAGATATTTATTGGGGTAAAGAAAAAGAGTGGCTTCAAAACAATAGATATACAGGAGAAAGAGATTTGGAAAATCCTCTTGCTGCAGTTCAAATGGGTTTGATTTATGTTAATCCAGAAGGGCCGGACGGAAATCCAGATCCAGTTGCAAGTGCAAAAGATATAAGAGAAACTTTTGGAAGAATGGCTATGAATGACGAAGAAACAGTAGCTTTGATTGCTGGTGGTCACACATTTGGCAAGGTTCATGGAGCTGGTGATGCAGGACTTGTTGGGCCAGCACCTGAAGGTGCGCCCATAGAAGAAATGGGTTTAGGCTGGAAGAGTTCTTACGGCTCTGGAAAAGGAAGGGACACGATAACTAGTGGTTTGGAAGGTGCTTGGACATCAAATCCAATAAAATGGGACAATGGTTATTTTGATATGCTTTTTGGTTATGAGTGGAAATTAGTTAAAAGTCCAGCAGGCGCAAACCAATGGCATGCTATAGATCAAAAGAAAGAAGATCTCGCGCCAGATGCTGAAGATTCATCGGTTCGTGTACCTACAGTAATGTTAACTTCAGATATGGCGATGCGAGAAGATCCTGTATATAACAAAATTTCAAAACGCTATCATGAAAATCCTGATGAGTTTCAAGATGCATTTGCTCGTGCATGGTTTAAACTTTTACATCGTGATATGGGGCCAAAAACACGTTACTTGGGACCAGAGGCACCAGATGAAGAATTAATTTGGCAAGATCCAATTCCTTTAGGGAATAAAAATTATGATGTTGAATCAGTTAAGCAAAAAATATTAAATAGCAATTTAACAGTTCAGGAAATGGTTGAAACTGCTTGGGCCAGTGCATCTACTTATAGAAGTTCTGACATGCGTGGTGGAGCAAATGGCGCTCGTATTCGTTTAAATCCTCAAAAAAATTGGGAAGCAAATAAACCAGATCAATTAAAAAAAGTTTTAAATGTGCTTGAAGCAATAGCCAATGATACAGGAGCTTCCATTGCAGATGTAATTGTACTAGCTGGTAATGTGGGAATTGAAAAAGCCTCAGGTACAAAAGTGCCTTTCATTCCTGGTAGAGGAGATGCAATACAAGAAAAAACTGATGTTGAATCTTTTGATGTAATGGAACCAGAAGCTGATGGATTTCGTAATTACCAAAAAACAAATTTCACTGTAAGCCCTGAAGAAATGATGCTTAATAAAGCACAGCTACTTGGTATTACAGCACCAGAAATGACCGTGCTTTTAGGGGGAATGAGAGTAATAGGCATTACTTCAAACGGGCATAGTTTATTTACGGATACTCCAGGAAAATTAACAAATGATTTTTTTGTTAAGTTACTAGATATGAATGTTGAGTGGAAGCCTAAAGATAAAAATAGTTATGAAGCCACTGATCGTAATTCAGGTGAAACAGTAAGAACTGCTTCAAGAGTTGATCTTGTATTTGGATCTAATTCACAACTAAGAGCTTTAGCAGAGTTTTACGCATCAGATGACTCAAAAAAACAATTTGTAACTGACTTTATTTCTGCTTGGAATAAAGTTATGAATGCCGACAGATTTGATTTAGAGCAATAAAATTAATTTTTTAATATTTAAAAGTGGAACTTAAGCTCCACTTTTTTTTATTTTGGCATATTGGTTGCTCCTGTTTCCAAAGAAGCTATTTTCCCATCTTTAATCATAAACACTGCCATTACAGCTTGGGTATTTCCGTCTTTGAAAGTAACAAAAGCATGGTGAACACCTATCTCATCATTCTCATATACAATTCTCGATTTGTCTGCTTGGATATCATCGGTCATAGCCCAAGATATTATATCGGATTTAGACAAAACGTTGCCTGATGCATGCATTGTAAATTTGAAGTCATCATGAAGTATATCATTCAATTCTGCTTCATTTTTTTCATCTAATGCTTTTTGATATCTTTCCATTAAAGTCATTTTTTTCTCCTATGTTTATTTATTATATATATTGTTTAAATAAATTTAAAATTATCTTTCTTTAATATAAGGCTGTCCAATAGCATTTGGGGCAATAGCTTTGCCAACAAATCCAGCAAGAAGTATTACAGTTAAAATATAAGGCAATGCTTGAATTAGTTGAACTGGTATTGTTCCTATAACCGGAAGTTCAACCCCCTGTAATCTAATTTGTAAAGCATCTGTAAATCCAAAAAGCAAACACGCAATTAACGCTGTCTTTGGGTGCCATTTTCCAAAAATCATTGCAGCTAGAGCCAGGTATCCTCTTCCAGCAGACATCTCTCTAAAAAAATTAGCATTAACTGCGGTTGACAGATGTGCCCCTGCAAAAGCAATTAGAATACCGTTGATTGCAAGTGCTTTATATCTCATTGAAAAAACATTAATTCCCGCTGTATCAACTGCACTTGGGTTTTCACCTACTGCCCTTACTCGTAATCCAAAACTAGTTTTAAACACTATCCAATAAACAATTGGAACTGATAAATAAGCTAAATAGACAAAAATATAATGTCCGCTTAGTATATCGCTATAAATTAAACCAATGATTGGAACCTCCCTTAGTGCATCAGCAAACGGTAAAGTAATTTCCAAAAAGCGTTGATCATCTGTGAGTGTTGGTGTTAAACCTGCTTGACCAAACCAAGCTGCAGCAAGGGCAGTAGTCAAGCCAATTATTAATATATTAATAGCGACACATGATACAACTTGATCACCTTTGTGAGTTACTGATGCAAAACCATGCAACATTGATAAGCTTACACAGACAACGATGGCCATCAACAATCCAATCAACGGATTGCCAAAATAATATGAACAAACTGCAGCTACAAAAGCGGCCATTAACATTTTACCTTCTAAGCTAAAATCTATAACACCCGATCGTTCAGCAAATATACCAGCCATTGCAGCAAAAACTAATGGGGTAGAAATTCTTAGTGTTGAATTTGTTAGAGATGCTATATCTAATAAAAATTCCATTAAATACCAACCTCTCTGTTAAGTTTTCTTACAAAAAAACTTTCAATTTGAGGTCTAAATAAATTTTCCAAAGCACCACTGAATAGAATTATAACTCCTTGAACAGCAACAAACATATATCTCGTTATATTTGGCATATCAAAAGTTACCTCTGATCCGCCTTGATATAAAATTCCAAATAAAAATGCTGCCGGAAATATTCCTATTGGATGGTTTCTTCCCATAAGAGCTACTGCAATTCCGGTAAAACCATAACCTGCAGGAAATCCTGAGACAATTTTGTGATGAACGCCTAAAATTTCGTTGATACTTAATAATCCAGCTAAACCACCAGAGATTAACATTGCAATAATAATATTTTTATAAGGAGATATTCCTGCATAAATTGCGGCTTGGGTATTGTGACCCACTGCCCTCATTTCATAGCCCCATTTAGTTTTCCACACCAAAAACCAAACAAAAAAAGATGCTGCTATTGCTAAAAGAAAAGAAAGATTTAGTGGGGAATATCTAATTTTAATACCAATTAAAGCAGCAAAATCTTTGAAACTTGGTAGCCATATTTCTTTTGGCAACGCTACTGTGTGAGGCCCCATTTGGTCCATATCACGAATAACATCAACTAGTAAAAATACCATTAAAGATGAAGCGATAAAATTGAACATAATTGTTGTGATCACAATATGGCTTCCTCTCTTTGCTTGCAGGTAAGCCGGAATAAATGCCCAAGCCGCACCAAATATAACTGCACCTGCTATGGAAAGTAACCATACTAATGGAACGGGTAGAAAGCCAACATTTATAGCAACTAGAAATACACCAAGCCCACCTATATAAGCCTGACCTTCGCCACCTATGTTAAAAAGACGACAGTGAAATGCCACAGCAAATGCAAGTCCAGTAAAAATAAAGTTGGTCGTATAATAAAGTGTATACGCAAAACCCTCTATGTAGCCAAAAGATCCATAAATAATTAATTTAACTGCTTGAACTGGATTTTCACCAGCAATAAAAATAAATAAAGCAGAAACCAGAAGCGCTAAAATTAAATTTACAAGTGGTACAATCAAATTTGATACCCACCAAGGCACTTTTGATTTATCTACTGCTGAAGTCACTTATGCAACTCCCGCCATTAGCAAACCTAATTCTCTATCAGTAACATCTTTGTTAACTCTTTCACCAACTATGTTGCCGTCAAACATAACAACTATTCTATCAGATAAAGAAAGAACTTCTTCCAATTCAACTGAAACCAACAATATTGCAGCTCCTTTATCTCGCATATCAATCAATCTTTGATGAATAAATTCTATAGCCCCTATATCAACCCCTCTTGTAGGCTGTCCTACAAGCAATACTTTTGGATTTTCATTCAGCTCTCTGCTCAAAATTAATTTTTGTTGATTTCCACCTGAAAAGTTGGATGTGATTAGTTGAGGCGATCTAGGTCTTACATCATACTCTTCCATAACTCTTTTTGAATATTCTAAAATGTTGTTTTCTTTCATTATTGATGATTTTGAATAAGGTTCTTGATCATGGTAGCCAAATATTAGATTTTCATATGCCTTGAAGTCTGTAATCAGCCCCATTCTTTGACGATCTTCAGGAACATGTGCTAATCCTTTTTCTTTTAACTCCCTAGGGTCAAGCAAAGAATTTCTGTCTGAAATTTTTTGACCATTAAGATATATTTCTCCTGACTCAACTTGCCTTATTCCCGATAGTGCCTCTAGCAACTCTGTTTGTCCATTACCTGTTACGCCCGCTAAGCCAAGAATTTCGCCTTCATGAATTTCAAGATTAACACTTTTCACTCTCGTGACATCAAGATCATCTTTTACAGTTAAATTTTCTACCTTAAAAATAACACCTCCTCTTTCTGCCTTTGCTTTATTGATTCTTAATAAAACACTTCTTCCCACCATCATTTCAGCAAGCTTTTCTTTGTTAGTATTTTCTGTTTTGGTGTGGCCAACCATCTCTCCCTGACGCATAACTGAAACTGCACTAGTTAAATCCATTATTTCATTTAACTTGTGCGTTATTAAAACTATAGTTTTCCCCTCTTTTTGCAGAGATCGAAGGATTTTAAATAATTCATCTACTTCCTGAGGTGTTAATACTCCTGTTGGCTCATCCAAAATAAAAATTTCAGCACCACGGTATAGTGATTTTAAAATTTCAACACGTTGACGAAAGCCTACTGACAAATCTGAAATAGTAGATTCTAGATCAATATTCAGTTTGTAAGTTTCACATAAATTTTTTAAATCTTTTTTTGCTTTTGCTAAATTTTTTCCAAAAACAAGCTCACCTTCAAAGCCTAAAATAATATTTTCTAAAACAGAAAAATTTTCTACCAGCATAAAATGTTGGTGCACCATACCTATGCCGCTTAAAATTGAGTCGCGTGGCGATTTTAATTTAACTTCTTTTCCATTAATATTTATTTTTCCTGAATCAGCTTGATACAATCCAAATACAATACTCATTAAGGTAGATTTGCCAGCTCCATTTTCCCCGATTATGCCGTGTATTGTCCCTTTGTTGATTTTTAAATTAATATTTTTATTTGCTTGAACGTGTCCAAAAGACTTATTTATATTTTTTAGTTCTAAAATAGGTGAGACCATAAATATTATTTTTAAGGTCTCACCAAAATTTGATTTACTTAATTATTCCTGTGACCAATCAGCAACAGCCAATGAACCGCTTACTATTTCGGCAGCAGCAGCTTCAACTGCAGCTTCCATTTCAGAGGTTACTTGACCATCTTTAGTAGCATAGCCTACCATACCTTCAGCAAGTCCTAAAATATGGATTCCAGGTTCAAAAGTTCCAGCTCCAGTTTTTTCTGCTTGTTCAAAAATAGTAAGATCCAAACGTTTTAACATTGAAGTCAGCATATTGCCTGGATGCATCCAGTTTTGATTAGTGTCAACTCCAATTCCTAAAATTCCTGCATCGGCTGCGGCTTGAAGAACACCGATTCCAGTTCCGCCAGCAGCTTGATAAACTACATCTGCGCCTTTATCTATTTGTGCTTTAGTAAGCTCAGCGCCTTTAGTTGGATTATTCCACGCTTCTGGAGTAGTCCCTGTCATATTTGCATGTATTTCAATATCGGGATTAACATATTGTGCACCTTGCTCATATCCGCCTTGAAACTTTCTAATCAGTGGAATATCCATTCCTCCAACAAAGCCTATTGTGCCAGATTTTGAAGCCATAGCCGCAATCATGCCAACTAAAAAAGAACCTTCGTGTTCTTTATAGCAAGCTTGATAAATATTTCCTGCTGGATCATCCACCCAACAAACATCAACTGCAACAAAGTTTACATCAGGATATAATGGAGCTACTGCTGCAACAGCATCTGCTTGAGCAAAGCCCATAGCTACAATTAAAGTTGCTCCACGATCAGCAACTTTTCTCATTCCTTGTTCAATCTGAGTATTATTAGCTGCCTCAAATTCAACCATGTCCCAACCTAATTCATCTTTAACTCTTAAAGCGCTTTCATATGCCAATTCATTGAATGACTTATCAAACTTACCGCCTGAGTCATAAATTACACCAATTTTGTTTGCAAACGCACTTGAAGAAAAAACAAGAGCGAAAGAAATAACAAAAATACTAAAAATTTTTTTCATACCAAAAATCTCCCTTTTTTTTTGAATAATAGATAGGGACTAGATAACATTTTTATAGTAAAAAAAAATTAATTATAAAATGAGATAGTGGATAAATAAGAATATTTACTATTCATGTACCCATATATCTGTCTCCAGCATCCCCTAAGCCAGGAACTATAAATTTGTTATTGTTGAGTTTAGAGTCAATTTTACAGGTAAAAATATGAAGTCCTTTTTGGTGTTTTGAAATATTCTTTATTCCTTCTGGGGCTGCAAGTAAAGATACTAGAAATATATCTTTTATTTTAACATTTTTACTTTTTACCAAATTAATAGCAGCTATGGATGAATTTCCGGTTGCAAGCATTGGATCAAGAACAATAACTTTTTTTTTATTTGTTTTTGGTAATTTAAACAAATATTCGACTGGCTTATAGGTTTGCTCATCTCGGTACAAACCTATATGACCCTTTTCAGCAGCAGGGAGAAGATTTATAAAACCTTCTAAAAGTCCTAAACCTGCTCTTAGAATTGGTACTAAAATAACCTGTTGGGATAATTGCTTGCCTGTTGTTTTTTTTATAGGGGTGTTAACTGATATGCTTTTAAAACTCATGTATTTTAAAACTTCTGCAGCTATCAAATAACTAGTTTCGTTCATGGTTTGTCGAAACAAAGTATTTGATGTCTTTTTATTTCTCAATATGGTTAACTTATATTCTAGGAATGGAGATTGAATTGTTGTAATCATTTTTATATTTAACATATAATCATTTATAAATAAGAGCAATGCGGTTTATATTAATTTTATATTTTCTTATACTAAGCGGATGTACGACTGTAGAGGTTACTAAGGAAGTTATTAAGGCGGGTAGTAGTGTTAAAACTTCCGTATCAGCAATCATATCTGAAAAATCTCCAGAATCTTCAACAAACGAAGATATTATTTATAAAGAGCCAGATATTGAGGAGGAAAAAGAAAACATAAATATTCAGAAAAAAGCACAAAAAACGATTTTTAAAAATCAGCAAAAAACAGCACAAATTAATTTTATAGGAGACTCAATTTATAAAATAGAGGAAATCTTGGGAAAGCCTGAATTGGAAAGGGTTGATGGTAATACTTTTATGATGAGGTATGATAGCGATCAATGTAGATTATTTTTATTTTTTAATAATAAATTACAAAACAAACAGGTAGAACATTTTGAAATCAGAGATGTTTATGGAGTTTTACTTGAATCAAAAAATTCTATAGAGCAATGCTATAGGGAGTTTAACTTAAGTTAATTAAAAATTATTCTAATTCAATAAGAAGGTCTTTGGTCTCTACATTGTCTCCTGTTTCTACGTTTATAGATTTTATAATAGAGGTTGATTCTGCAGTTATAGTTGTTTCCATTTTCATAGCTTCAATAACAAGAAGGTTGTCTCCTTTTATAACTTTGTCACCTACTTGAATGAAAATCTTTGCTATTTGACCCGGAAGAGGTGATCCGACATGCTTAATATTTTTATCGTCTGACTTAATTTTTTTTGAAATGGTCTTTGAAAAAATTCTATCTTCGATTTCTATTGTTCTTGGCTGACCATTGATTTCAAAAAAAACTGATTGAATACCTCGGTTGTTAGTGCTGCTTTTAGCAAGATATCTAACAATTAAATTTTTTCCCTTATCTATTCTTAAAGAATATTCTTTATCTGGCTGTGGGCCATAAAAAAATAAAGATGTAGGTAGTACTGAAGTATCGCTAAATTGTTTTTTATGTTCCATATAACTATCAAATACCTTTGGGTACATAAGGTGTGATGCGAGTTTTTTGTTATCAATTTTCTCGTTATGTTTTTTTTCTAGTTGCTTTCTTTCTTCTTCTATGTCTGTTGATGGAAGTATAGAGCCTGGCCTTTGCTGTAGGGGTTTGTTTTTGCCCAAAACCTTAGTTTGTAATTTTTCTGGAAAGCCGCCTACGGGGGTGCCTAACTCACCTTTAAAAAAACTAATAACTGATTCTGGAAATGAGATTTCTTTTTTCGGATCTAAAACTTCTTCACAACTTAAATCATTAGCAATCATGTAAAGAGCCATATCTCCAACAACTTTTGAAGATGGGGTAACCTTAATTATATCTCCAAACATCTTATTTACTTCTGAATAAATTTTAACTACTTTCCCCCACTTATCAGTAGAAATGCCTAGGGATCGTGCCTGCTCTTTTAAGTTTGTAAATTGACCTCCTGGCATTTGATGCACATAAACATCTGAGCTTCCGCCTTTAAAATCAGTTTCAAAAGGGCGATAATTTTTCCGAACTTGCTCCCAGTAAAGTGAAAGTTTAGCCATATCTTCCTCGGCAAATAACGCCTCTTTATTTCCTTTTTGAATAATTGAACATATTGATCCCATTGCAGGCTGAGAAGTTAAACCGCTCATTGAATCAATAGCAAGATCAACTATATCGACATTAGATTCTATTGCTGCCAACACACTTGCAGAGGCTATACCTGAGGTATCATGAGTGTGAAAATGTATTGGTAATGATGTAGTATTTTTTATTTCTTTTATTAATAGTTTAATAGCATCAGGCTTGCATAAACCTGCCATATCCTTAATTGCAATAATATTAACACCGGCTTTTTCTAAATCCTGAACTAGTTTTATATAGTATTTTATAGTATATTTTTCTTCATTTGGATTGGTTACATCATTAGTGTAGCAAATAGCGCCTTCGCATAATTTATTTTGCGCACGAATCTCATCAATTGATACATGCATGTTTTCAACAATATTTAATGAATCAAAAACTCTAAAAATATCAATTCCAGCTTGTGCAGCCTCCCTAACAAAAAATTTAACTACGTTATCTGGATAATTTTTATAACCAACAGCATTTGCTCCTCGAAGAAGCATTTGTTTTAATAAATTTGGCGTTGATTGATTTAGCTTAAACAATCTATCCCATGGATCTTCTTTCAAAAATCGCATTGATGTATCGAATGTAGCTCCTCCCCAACACTCTAAAGAGAATAAATTTGAAAAAAAATTATTATAAAATTCCCCAATTCTCAACATATCTTCAGTTCTTATTCTAGTTGCAAGTAATGACTGGTGTGCATCTCGCATAGTTGTATCTGTTATAAGTGTTTGCTTAGTATCTTTAATTAAATTAACAAATTTTTCTGGACCATTCTTATTTAATAAATCTCGATAATTATTTTTAAGGATTTTTTTATTTGAGAAAGGAACAACAGGTTCATTTAAAAAATTATTCTTTGAAGTGCTATCAATATCTTTGTGTCCATTAACTATAATGTTTCCTAAATAAGATATGATTTTTGAAGCACGATCTTTCTTTGGTTTGAAATTATAAAGTTCTTTGTTTTTGTCTATAAAGCTAGTGTTATAATTTCCCTTTTTAAAATCTTTATCATTAATAACAGATTCTAAAAAAACAAGATTCGTTTTAACACCTCTTATTCTAAATTCGCGTAAAGCTCTGTCCATTCTTTTTCTGCAATCGTTCTCAGTTTTAGCCCATGAAGTTACTTTAACTAACAGTGAATCGTAGTACGGTGTAATTACTGAACCAGATGCCGCAGTTGCGCCATCTAAACGTATTCCAAATCCTGAAGCAGATCTATAGGTGATAATTTTTCCGTAATCTGGCATAAAATTATTTAAAGGATCTTCGGTTGTTACGCGGCACTGTATTGCATATCCATCAATCGCAACTTCCTTCTGCGAAGGCAATAATGGATGTTTGCCAATTTGTTCTCCCTCTGCAATTTTTATTTGAGCTTTAACTATATCTATTCCTGTTACTTCTTCAGTAACAGTATGTTCAACTTGAATACGTGGGTTAACCTCAATAAAATAAAATTCATTATTTTTTTTATCAAGTAAAAATTCTACTGTACCCGCCCCAACATATTTTACTTGTTTGCCAATGTTAGTTGCTGCTCGACATATTTTATTTCGAATTTCATCATTCAACAAATGTGCAGGTGCTCGCTCAATGATTTTTTGATGCCTTCTTTGTAAAGAGCAATCTCTTTCAAAAAGATGTATAATATTACCAAAAGTATCTCCAAGAATTTGAACTTCAATATGAGCAACATCTTCTAAAAATTTTTCAATAAATACATCATCTTTGCCAAAAGCTTTTTTAGATTCACTTTTTGCCTCGTTAATTTGATTGGATAATTCATCTTTTGAATAAACTGCTCGCATACCTCTTCCGCCCCCGCCCCAGCTAGCCTTAATCATTACGGGATAGCCAATCTTTTCTACAGCCTTTGCGAGCTCCTCAATACTTTGAGACCTAACTGTTACTGCTGGAATAGTTTTGATTTTCGCATCCTGTGCAACTTTAATTGCCTCTGTTTTATTTCCTAGTTTTGATAAGATATCTGAAGTTGGTCCAATAAAAATTATTCCATTTTTTTTACAAGCTTCTGCAAATTCTGGGCTTTCGGATAGAAATCCGTATCCGGGATGAATGGCATCAACTTCTGCGTCTTTTGCTATTTTAATAATTGAATCAATGTCTAAATACGCCTGTATTGGGCCTTTATTATTTTTTAATAAATAACTTTCATCAGTTTTATAGCGGTGAAGGGCAAACCTGTCTTCTTTAGAATAAATTGCTGCTGTTTTGATTCCAGATTCTTCTGCCGCTCTAAAAATTCGAATTGCAATTTCACTACGGTTTGCTGCTAATATTTTTTTTATTTGTTTCATTTTTATTTTCATAATTGCACAATTTTAATATTGTACAATCGCTACAAAACGGATTTTGCGCCTTGCATTTATATCTTCCATGTAAAATTAGCAAGTGATGCGCGCTTTTTAACCATTTTTTTGGAATTATTGTTTCCAACTTTTCTTGAGTATCATCAGGATTTTTAGTTTTTACTAAGCCAATACGGTTTGATACACGAAAAACATGAGTGTCTACTGCAATTTTCGGAATATTTAAAATTTCATTTTGATAAACACTAGCGGTTTTGTTTCCTACGCCAGGAAGGCTCGTTAGAAGTTTAAATTCTTTTGGTATTTTACTATTATATTGCTCAACTAAGATTTTTGATAATTTAATAATATTCTTAGCTTTAGAATTATATAATCCTATTGATTTAATAAAGGTTTTGAGTCTTCTCTCGCCGAGTTTTATCATTTCTTCAGGTTCTTTTACTTTTTTAAAAAGTTCTTTTGTCGCTTTGTTAACAGACTTATCGGTTGCTTGGGCAGACAAAACTACTGATATTAAAAAAGTGTAGGGATTTTTATATATTAATTCTGTTTTTGGGTTTGTTGAAGATTTTGATAAATTTTGAAATATTTTATGCATTTTGTAAGTTTTCATTTTGTTTAAATTACTGAATATTAAAAACTAAAAAAGGTTTTTCATATTAAAAAAACCATTCTTCTTTTTATTGACAAAAATGGCCGCTTCAATAGCGCCGTTTACAAAAATTGATCTATTGCTTGCTTTATGAAATAAATCTATTCTATCATTTTTACCTATAAAGCTAACAGTGTGTTCTCCTGGGACTTCGCCTCCTCTTGTTACAGAAAAACCAATTTCACCTTTTTTTCTTGGTACGGTTTTTTTTGTCCGATCAAAAACTTTAACTTTTTTTAGTTTTGTTTTTCTACCCTTGGCAGCATATTCTCCTAAAGAAATAGCCGTGCCAGACGGTGCATCTTTTTTATATCTATGATGAATTTCAGCAATCTCAATATCGTATTCAGACTCCTTTAATATTGAGGCTGTTTTTTCTACAAGATTAAATAATAAATTAACACCAAGACTCATATTAGAAGAAACTAAAATTGGAATTTTTTTAGATGCTTTTTTTAATTCTTTAATATTTTTTTCATTTAAGCCTGTTGTTCCAATTACTAAAGCTGTTTTGTTACTAATAGCCAAATCAATATTTTTTTTTATTGCACGAGGAGAAGAAAAATCGATGATAACATCAGCGATATTAAATATCTCAGCTATATCTTCGTGGGTATTTTTTACATCAAACCCACCAATGTAATTAATTTTCTTATTTATCTTAGATTGCTTAACAAGCTCTTGTCCCATCCTACCAAGACATCCTGAAATACCTACCTTAATATTGCTCATAACAAACCATTATACTTTTGAGAAACTCAATTGAAAAGTAATTAAGTTAAATCCTCCCAAACTTCTTTTATTTTTGAGAAGAAGCTTTGAGATTTTGGACTATGTTTTTTTGATGTTCCACCTTCATTTTCAAATTCTTTTAATATTGTTTTCTGTTTGTTGTTTAGGTTAACTGGTATTTCTACTGTAACCTCTACATACATATCTCCTCTACGACTTTGGCGAAGTATACTCATTCCTTTACTCTTAAGCCTAAATTGCGTTTCAGATTGAGTTCCAGCTGGAATATTAAGTCGTGCCTTTTTGCCATCTATTGTAGGAACGTCTACTTCGCCTCCCAATATTGCTGTTGTAATTGAAATTGGAATTTGACAAAATATGTTTTCCTCTTCTCTTTCAAACAACCTATCTTTTTGAACTTGGACAAAAATATACAGATCTCCACTGCCAGCCCCCCTTTGACCACGCTCTCCTTCACCAGATATACGAATACGCGTTCCAGTATCAACTCCTGCAGGAATGGTTACAGATATTGTTTTTTGTTTTTTTGTCTGACCTGTTCCACTGCATTTTAAACAAGGGTTCTTAATTGAAGATCCTTCTCCAGCACAAGTAGGGCAAGGTCTTTCAATAGAAAAAAATCCTTGGGTTGAACGAACCTTTCCTTGTCCACCACATGTAGAGCATGTGCTCGGGCCTGATTTATCAACACTTCCAGTACCAGAACATAGATCACAATCTATATAACTAGGTATGCGGATTTGGGATTTTTTACCTGTGAAGGCTTCTTTTAATGTTACTGACATATTATATCGAAGATCACTACCTCTTTGTGGCCCTCGTTGACGAGATGATGAGCCAAAACCTCCACCAAAAAATTCTTCAAAAATATCTGAAAACCCTCCAGCAAAATCACCAAAGCCTTGAGCGCCTCCCATTCCGCCTTGACGAAATGCATCATGACCATATTGATCATATGCTGATCTTTTTTGCGGATCTTTTAAGGCCTCGTATGCGGCTGTTGCTTCCTTAAATTTTCTTTCTGCTGCTTTGTCATCCTTGTTCCTGTCAGGATGATATTTCATTGCTAACTTGCGATAAGATTTTTTGATTTCTTCGTCACTCGCATTTTTGTTAACACCGAGTATTTCATAGAAATCTTTATCAGCCATGAAAGCCCCTTATATTAAATGTTAATGATGGTTAATCTTTTTTATTTTCATCAACTTCCTCAAAATCAGCATCAACAACCTTTTCTTCTTTTTTATCTGAAGACGGTTCTTCGCCCGAAGGGTCTGGCTGAGGTGCTCCTCCTTGAGGGTTTTGCTTATAAATAGCTTCACCAAGTTTTAGAGAAGATTGAACGAGGGTTTCAGTTTTTGACTTAATTGTATCAATATCTTCGCCATCTTTTACTTTCTTTAGCTCATCTATATCTGCAATAATTTTATTTTTATCTTCTTCAGGAACTTTGTCTCCATGTTCTTTTAAATTTTTTTCTGTTTCATTTATAAGTGCATCGGCATGATTCCTGGTATCAACAGCTTCTCTTTTTTTCTTATCTGCTTCTGCATTTTCTTCAGCTTCTTTAACCATTTTTTCAATATCTTCGTCTGATAATCCTCCAGAGGCTTGAATACGAATTTGCTGTTCTTTTCCTGTAGCTTTGTCTTTAGCAGAAACATTAACTATACCATTGGCATCAATATCAAAAGTTACTTCTATTTGTGGCATTCCTCTTGCAGCTGGAGGAATTCCTACTAAATCAAATTGTCCCAACAGTTTATTGTCTCCAGCCATTTCTCTCTCACCCTGAAAAACCCTTATTGTTACAGCGCTTTGATTATCTTCAGCTGTAGAAAAAATCTGACTTTTCTTAGTTGGTATAGTTGTGTTTTTATCTATTAGTCTAGTAAAGACGCCACCTAGTGTCTCAATACCTAAAGACAAAGGAGTAACATCAAGTAAAAGAACATCTTTTACATCTCCTTGTAATACTCCTCCTTGTATTGCTGCCCCTGAAGCAACAACTTCATCAGGGTTTACACCTTTGTTTGGTTCTTTACCAAAAAAATTCTTAACCAACTCTGAAACCTTAGGCATTCTAGTCATTCCACCAACAAGAATAACATCGTCTATATCAGCAGCTTGCAAACCAGCATCTTTAAGCGCTAGCTCACAGGGCTTCAAGCTTTTGTTTAAAAGATCTCCAATTATCGCTTCTAGCTTAGCTCTTGAAAGTTTAATAGTTAGATGCTTAGGTCCAGATTGATCTGCAGTTATAAAAGGTAAGTTTATTTCTGTTTCAGTTGAACTAGAAAGTTCTATTTTTGCCTTTTCTGCAGCTTCTTTTAGTCGTTGTAAAGCAAGCTTATCTTTTCTTAAATCAATGCCATTATCTTTTTTAAATTCATCAGCCAAGTAGTCAATTATCTGTAAATCGAAGTCTTCTCCACCTAAATGAGTATCTCCATTTGTAGATTTAACCTCAAAAACTCCGTCACCGATTTCTAGTATAGAAATGTCAAATGTTCCACCACCTAAGTCATAAACTGCAACAGTTCCAGTTTTCTTTTTATCTAAGCCATAAGCGAGTGCAGCAGCAGTTGGCTCGTTAATTATGCGAAGAACCTCTAATCCTGCAATCTTACCAGCATCTTTAGTGGCTTGTCTTTGGGCATCATTAAAATAAGCAGGTACAGTAATAACAGCTTGAGTAACTGGTTCGCTTAAATAAGTTTCAGCTGTTTCTTTCATTTTTTGCAAAACAAATGCACTTATCTGGCTTGGACTAAATTTTTCACCTCTTGAATCAACCCATGCACCACCGTTATCACCTTTAACAATTTTATATGGAACTAGATTGCTATCTTCTTTCACTAATTGATCGTCAAAATTTCTTCCAATTAGTCTTTTAATGGCAAAAAGAGTATTCTCAGGATTGGTTACAGCTTGTCTTTTCGCTGACTGCCCCACAAGTCTTTCTTTCGTCTCAGTGAATGCTACCATTGAAGGCGTTGTTCTCCCACCCTCGGAATTTTCAATAACTTTTGATTCTTTTCCCTCCATTACAGCAACACAAGAATTTGTGGTGCCTAAATCTATCCCTATTACTTTTGCCATATAAATCTATCCTAATTTAGTTTGTTAATTAAGTTTGTTTCTGTGATTACTAAGAAATATGGTAAGTGTAGTTAAAATTACAAGAACTTAAGTTGAAATAATTGAAATATTTCCTAATTATCTTTGTTTTTTATGTTTTTTTATTATCTGTAATGTCTGTCTCATCTCTATTTTCTTTATCGTTTTTTGATGAAGGTCTTTTTGAAACACCTACCATTGCAGGCCTTAACAAGCGCTCATGCATTGTATATCCAGCTTGAATTTCCTTAAGTACAATTCCCTCGTCTAATTCTGCGTCTTCAATTTCCATCATAGCCTGATGAAGATCTGGATCAAATTTTGCTTTAAGAGAAACAATTCTTTTAATTCCATTTTTTTCTAAAATATTGATAAATTCTTTCTGAACCATTTTTAAACCATCTATTAAATTTTTTATAGAATCTACATGATTATCATTTTTAGGAATGGCGGATAATGCTCTTTCAATATTGTCTAATGGAGAAAGAAAATCTCTAGCAAGATTAACCGCTCCGTATTTAATTGAATCTAATTTTTCTCTTTCAAATCTTTTTCTTATATTTTCCATTTCTGCTAAGAGTCGAATCTTTTCTTCCTTTAAAAGAGTAATTTCATTTAAAAGATCTTCTTGTTTTGTTTCGTCGTTAGGCTCATTTTTGCTATCATTATTTTCCAACATATCTGAGCTGGTTTCTTGATCTGTTTCAATATTTTCGTTATCAGTATTTTGAATAACCTTTTCGTCTTCATTGTTTTCTGTTTTTTGTTTTTTTTTATTCATCAATCAATGACCTTTCCAATAATCTTTGATGTATAATCAACAAGAGGGACAATTTTTGCATAATTTAGACGCGTCGGTCCAACAACCCCAATTGCACCTATTATTTCTTGCTCCTTATTTTTATATGGTGCCATTACCATAGAAAGTCCAGAGTGTTTAAATAAAAAATTTTTAGACCCAA
>MDSW01145004.1_pt1 | contig 17020 bp, 9 predicted proteins | sample 811171 | NCBI WGS metagenome assembly MDSW01 (sample SAMN05326641, study PRJNA326480) | marine metagenome | isolation source: seawater | place: Atlantic Ocean: North West | collected 2012
GTGCGCCTGCTAGGAGTCGAACCCAGAACCTCCTGGTCCGTAGCCAAGCGCTCTATCCAGTTGAGCTACAGGCGCATTTAAATTTATTTAATTATAGTATATTAATTTTTAGTGTATTTTAATGATAAGACAAATTTAAAATTATATGGGAGATAAATTTCAAGAGGTAGTAATTGTGGGTGCAGTGAGGACGCCAATAGGTACTTATAAAGGTTCATTAAGAGATATGAGAGCTGACCAGCTTGGATCAGTAGTTATAAAAGAAGTTTTAAAGAAATCTAAATTTAGTGTAGACGAAATTGATGAAGTAATTATGGGCCAAGTATTAACTGCTGGTAGTGGACAAACCCCTGCAAGACAAGCCGCAATGAATGCTGGTATACCAATCTCAAAACCAGCTCATATAGTCAATCAAGTATGTGGGTCTGGACTTCGAGCAGTAATTTCTGGCTATCAATTAATTAAATTAGGAGATGCAAAAAACGTAATTTCAGGAGGTCAGGAAAATATGTCAATAGCTCCACATTCTATTCTTTATCGAGATGAAAAAAAACTTTCAGAAGACAAATTAGTAGATACCATGATTAATGATGGATTGATAGATGCATTTAATAATTATCATATGGGAGTAACTGCAGAAAATATTGCAAAAAAATTTGATATATCAAGAGAGGAACAAGATAAATTTGCACTTAATTCTCAAAAAAAAACTCAAACTGCGATAAGTAATAATAAATTTAATGAAGAGCTGATTGAAATTAATCAAGAAGGAAATACTCTTAATAAAGATGAGCATTTTAGAGATGGTATAAATTTAAATGATTTAGAAAAATTAAAAACTGTTTTTCAAGAAAATGGAACTGTTACTCCAGGTAATTCTTCAGGTATTAATGATGGAGCTGCAGCTTTATTATTAACTACTTTAGAAGAAGCAAAAAAAAAATCAATTAAGCCATTAGCTAAAATAGTATCCTGGGCTTCTGTTGGAGTAGATCCTTCATTAATGGGCTTAGGACCAATAGAAGCTGTTCGTCAAGCAATTAAGAAAGCAAAATGGAATTTAGGTGAAATTGATTTATTTGAAATCAATGAAGCTTTTGCAGCTCAAAGTATAGCAGTAATTCGTGAGTTAGATATTGATCAAAATAAAGTAAATGTAAATGGAGGAGCTATAGCTTTAGGCCATCCTATTGGTGCTTCAGGAGCTAGAATATTAGTCACTTTGGTTCACGAAATGAAAAGACAAAATAAAAATAAAGGCTGCGCGACACTCTGTATAGGTGGTGGAATGGGTATAGCCTTATGCGTTGAGAAAGTTTAGGAATTAATTTTTCTGTATTTTTCCTCTAATAAAACTTTTTGTATCCATGTTTTTGCATCTAGATATGTGCTAACTTTTGGCTGTATAAGTAAATTTAATAACTTTTTAATCATTTTTGAAGCATGTATTTAAAGAGTGTCAAAAAATTGAGCAGAATGTGTTAAAATTTGCAATTAAGTACATTTTTATGGTGTATAAGACTTAAAAATAAATGACTGAAAAATTGTTAGTTCCTGACATTGGTGATTTTGAAAATGTGGAAGTAATAGAACTTTTAGTAGAAGAAGGACAAGAAATAAAAAAAAATGATCCAGTAGTTACTATAGAAAGTGATAAATCTAGTGTTGAAATACCATCAATACTTTCAGGCAAAGTAGAATCTATAAAGGTAAAAGTTGGAGACAAAGTTTCTAAGGGAGATATACTTCTTAATATATCAAATTCAAATCAAGCATCTTCTTCATCAAAAGTTATTCCAAAAGATACTGAGAATTTGATTCAAGAGGCAGAAAATGCATTAAGTAAAATTCAAGAAGAAAAACATCAAATTAAAAAAGTTCAAATAGAAAAACCTGAAATAATTCAGATTATAAAAGAGGGCGATATTGACCCATTAGAGACAAATGAATGGCTAGAGTCTCTTTCAGATGTAATAGAAAAAGATGGCAATCAAAGAGCTCATTATTTAATTAAAGAATTAATTAACAAAGCTTATATGGAAGGTGCCAATATTCCTTATACCCAAAACACTCCTTATATAAATACAATTCCTGTTAGTGAAGAGAAAAAATCTAACGGAGATCAAAATACAGAAAGAAGAATTAGATCACTAATAAGATGGAATGCTGCTGCAATGGTTGTGAGAGCAAATCAAAAATTTCCTGAACTTGGAGGCCATATAGGAACGTTTGCATCTGCAGCAACTCTTTATGATATAGGAATGAATCATTTTTGGAGAGCAAAGAATAATAAATTTGGAGGAGATTTAGTTTATTTTCAAGGTCATAGCGCTCCAGGTATGTACGCTAGAGCCTTTTTGGAAGGAAGACTTAACGAAAAGCAATTAGACAGCTTTAGACAAGAAGTTAATCCTGGTGGCTTATCATCTTATCCTCACCCTTGGTTAATGCCAAACTTTTGGCAATTTCCTACTGTATCCATGGGGTTAGGACCAATGTTAGCTATCTACCAAGCAAGATATATGAAGTATTTAATTAATAGAGGTTTAATTAAAGATGAGGGTAGAAAAGTTTGGGCATTTTTAGGTGACGGAGAAATGGATGAGCCAGAGTCGTTAGGAGCAATCGGTTTAGCAGTAAGAGAAAAATTGGACAACTTAATCTTTGTAGTAAATTGTAATCTACAAAGGCTAGATGGACCTGTTCGGGGAAATGGAAAAATTATACAAGAATTAGAAGGAATATTTAGAGGAGCGGGATGGAATGTTATTAAAGTAATTTGGGGTTCTTATTGGGACCCATTATTAGCAAATGATAAAACAGGTCATTTAGTTAAAACAATGAATGAAACTGTTGATGGCGAATATCAAGCAATGAAAGCCAGAGACGGTGCTTATGTAAGAGAAAAATTTTTTGGAAAATATCCAGAAACTAAAGAATTAGTTTCCAGTCTTTCAGATAAAGATATTTGGAGATTAAATAGAGGAGGTCATGACCCTCACAAAGTTTTCGCAGCTTATGATAAGGCATCAAAAAATGTAGGAAGTCCAACAGTTGTAATTGCTAAAACTATAAAAGGTTATGGGATGGGCAAAAGTGGAGAGAGTGTAAATACATCACATCAAACCAAGAAATTAGATGTAGACGATCTAATGTATTATAGAGATAGATTTGATGTTCCTTTAACGGATAAACAAGTAAAAAATATTGAATACTATAAGCCTGATCAAAATTCTCTAGAAATAAAATATATAAAAGAAAGAAGGTTACAGTTAGGTGGTTTTATTCCAGAAAGAACTACATATGCAAAACCTATCAAAGCACCTCCAAAAGATATTTTTGATAATATGAAAGAGTCAACTGGCAAAAAAGAAATGTCTACTACAATGGCATTAGTAAGAATGCTTACAAATTTATTGAGAGATAAGAATGTTACTCAAAGGCTAGTGCCTATTATTCCTGATGAAGCCAGAACATTTGGTATGGAGGGTTTTTTTCAAAAAATTGGTATATATGCACACGAAGGTCAAAAATATGAGCCTGAAGACTCTGCTCAATTAAGTTCGTATAGAGAGGAAAAAAGTGGACAAGTTTTAGAAGAAGGAATTAATGAAGCAGGTGCAATGTCATCTTGGATAGCAGCAGGAACTTCTTATACTAACCACGATATTGAAATGATACCCATTTATCTTTTTTACTCAATGTTCGGTTTTCAAAGAATAGGAGATTTTGCTTGGGCAGGTGCAGATAGTCAATCTAGAGGGTTTTTGATCGGTGCAACAGCAGGAAGGACAACTTTAGCAGGAGAAGGTTTGCAACATCAAGATGGTCATAGCCATTTAATTGCATCAACAATACCTAATTGTATATCTTATGACCCAACATTTCATTATGAACTCGCGGTAATTTTTAGAGAAGGACTTAAAAGAATGCATGAGAAAAAAGAAAATATTTTTTATTACATAACAACCATGAATGAAAATTATCCCCACCCTGCTATGCCAAAAGATAAATCTTGTGAAGAAGGAATTCTAAAAGGAATGTATAAAATAAAAGAGTTTAACAAATATAAAAAAACCAAAATACAATTTCTTGGGTCTGGTACAATTTTAAGAGAAATGATAGCAGGGGCTGAAATATTACAAAAAGAATATCAAATAGATAGCGAAGTTTGGAGTGTAACAAGTTTTAATGAATTAAGAAAAGATGGCCTAGAGGTAGAAAGATATAATCTTTTGAATCCAGATAAAGACTTTAAAAAATCATACGTGGATAAATGTTTAGGTAAGACTGAGGGTCCTATTTTAGCCGCTTCGGACTACATGAGAATGAATTCAGATCAAATTAGGCCTTATGTTAATAAAAGTTTCTATTCTTTGGGAACAGACGGATTTGGAAGAAGCGATACTAGGAAAAATTTAAGAAAGTTTTTTGAAGTTGATAAGGAACATGTTGTTACTTATGGATTAAGTGTATTAGCTAAAGAGCAACTTATTGCTTCAAAATATGCCAAAGAAGCAATTAAAAAATATAAAATTAATACAGACAAACCAATGCCTACAAAATTATAAAATGACAATAAAAGATATTAAAGTTCCCAATATCGGTGAGTTTAAGGAGGTGGAAGTTGTAGAAATTTTAATTAAAAAAGGTCAAGAAATAAAAAAAAATGATCCACTAATAACTATAGAAAGTGACAAATCCAGCGTTGAAATTCCTTCTACAGAAGAGGGAACAATTGTCTCTTTGAATATAAAGGTTGGAGATAAAGTTTCAGAGGGAGATAAAATTTTACAACTTCAAATAGATGAAAATTTAAAAGAAAAAAAAGAACTTGAGTCAGTAAATAAAGAAAGCTCCAAAAAAGTTATTGAGAAAAAAATTCCAGATATTAAAAAAAAAAATAATCAAAATTTAATAATTAAAGATTTTTCCCAAACAAGTTCTGCAACACCAAAAGTAAGAAAATTTGCAAGAGAACTAGGAGTAGATATTGGTAGAGTTATAGGAAGTGAGAGAAAAGGAAGAGTTACAGAAGGTGATGTAAAATTATTTGTATCTTCAAAATCAAATGAAATTTTAAAAGATAAAAATAAAAACAACGAAAAGATTAAACAAGAATATTCTCATTCTGAATTTGGTGAAATCGAGATGAAAGATATTCCAAGAGTTAAACGATTATCATCAAAGTATTTGATGAATTCTTGGACAAATATTCCTCATGTAACTAATCATGATGAAGCAGATATAACTGAATTAGAAGAATTTAGAACTTCCCTAACAGATATATATACAGGAGAAAAGAAAAAAATAACCCCGCTGGCTTTTATTGTGAAAGCATTAACTGCATCTCTCAAAAAATTTCCAAATTTTAATTCATCTATAGATGAAATTGAAGAAGGAAAAATGACTGTAAAAAAATATTACCATGTTGGAATAGCCGTAGATACACCTAATGGTTTAATGGTTCCAAAATTAAGAAATGCAGATAACAAAAATATTTCTCTAATCAGTAATGAATTAAAGAAATTAAGTGATGAATGTAGAAATCTTAAAATTAATAAAAAAGAATTATTTGGTGGTTCAATGACAATAACAAGTCTTGGTGGAATTGGAGGTTCTTTTTTTACCCCAATTATAAATTATCCTGAAGTTGCTATATTAGGAGTTGGAAAATCTGAAAAAAAACAAATTTATATGAATGGAAAATTTATTACTCGAATAATGTTGCCTTTATCTTTATCTTATGATCACAGAATAATAGATGGTGCTGAGGCCGCTCGTTTTAATAATGATTTAAAAGAAAATTTAGGCAAAAATTTTGCTTATAAATTAGCTGTTTAAATTAAATTATGTCAAAAACTATTTCTTTATTAAGCGCATTATTGTGTACATTTATTTGGGGGACTACATTTATTGCTCAAGACACTGGCATGGACGATATAGGACCGTTTACTTTCAATGCTGTTAGATTTTTTGTAGGATTTTTAGCAATAGCACCTTTGGCATTTTTATATGAGTTTAAAAAATTTAAATTAGAGTTTAAATTAGACTTTAAACCGTTTGTGATCCTCTCATCTTTGATTGGATTGTCACTTTTTTTAGGCTCTGCTTTACAACAAGTAGCACTACTTTACACAGACGTAGCAAATGCAGCTTTTTTTACTATTTTTTATGTTCCTATGGTTCCAATAATAATTTTTTTATTTAGAAAAAAAACAATACATTGGAGTGTATGGCCTTCAGTAGTTTTATGCTTGATCGGAGGATATTTATTAACAAATTTTTATGATGCCACAGTAAGACTTGGTGACACCCTTGTACTACTTGGAGCTTTATTTTGGAGTACACATATTATTTTTGTTGGCATCATAGTTTCAAAGTATAATCTTCCATTAACAATTGGTGCTGTTCAAACATTGATTGTTGCTTTTCTATCTTTTTTAATTGGAATAATTTATGAAGAATTCATTTTTGAAAATATTTTAAAAGAAATAGACTCTATTTTATATGCTGGTATTTTATCAGGAGGTCTAGCTTTTGTATTACAAATTTATGCTCAAAAAAATATTACTCCAGCACCTGCGGCTATAATTTTTTCATTAGAAGGTGTTTTTGCAACTATTGCCGCTTGGTTTTTATTAAATCAGATATTAGGTATAAACAATTTATTAGGATGTTTTTTCATTTTAAGCGGTGTGTTGTTATCTCAATTATTGCCTTTGATGAAAAAAAGTAATTAAAAATATATAATAAAAAATAAAACTAAAGAAACTAAAATTCTATATATTATAAATATATTTAAAGAAAACTTGTTAATGAAATTTAAAAAAAATTTAACAGTTACATAAGAAAAGAAAAAAGATAAAATAATAGCAATTATTAATAAATAGTTTATTTCAATAGATTGTTTAAATGCATCTTTGAGTCCTAAAAAACTTGCTCCAGTTAAAGCTGGAATTGATAATAAAAAAGCTATTTTACTTGAGTCCACTCGATTAAATTTTAAAAATCTTGCAGCTGTCAAAGTGACACCCGCTCTACTAACACCAGGTATTAATGCAAAGATTTGAAAAAAACCAATAAATATAATTGTTTTAATGTTTAGATTAGTTGATATGTTCTGATTAGTTTTTCTTTGATCGGCAAAGAAAAGGATTATTCCAAAAAGTAAAGTTGTCCATGCTATAACTTTTATATTTCTAAGGAGGTGTATAAGTTCTATGGAATAGATTATATATCCAAAAATAATTAATGGTATCGAGCCTATTAAAATTAAAATTAAAAGTTTTTGGTTATTTCGTAAATTAAATAACTCTTCTCTAAAATAATATATTATTGCAAATAAAGAACCTAAATGTAGACTTATATCTATTAACAAGGAACTTGTTTTAAAATCATAGAAGCTTGAAACTAAAATTAAATGAGCCGAAGAACTTATTGGTAGAAATTCAGATATTCCTTGAATTGCTGATAGAATAATAATTTCTATAATATCTTGGAGCATTGTTGTGTCGTAACTTAAAATAAGATCATTTAAAACAATTCCATTTAAACATATTAGCTATGCAATATTTAAAATTATGTTTAACAAAGCCATTTTCTATATAATTTTAGTCAATACTATTGACTTATTTTAGGCTTTATTAAAGTAAATCAACGTATAATTTACCTAAAATTTTTAAAAAATATGACTGATAAAATGTTAAAATTTGTAAAAATAGGTCAACAAAATCCACCTAAAAGAGAAATTAAAAAAAGAAAATCTGATTTTAATGAAATATATGAAGATTTTATTAAAGATAAAGCAAAAGAACAAGCAAGCAGATGTTCTCAATGTGGAGTTCCATTTTGCCAAATTCATTGCCCTTTAAGTAATAATATTCCTGATTGGTTAAAATTAACTGCTGAAGGAAGAATTCAAGAAGCATATGAATTATCTCAAAGTACTAATAATATGCCCGAAGTTTGTGGAAGAATTTGTCCACAAGACAGACTATGCGAAGGGAATTGTGTAATAGAACAATCTGGGCATGGAACAGTCACTATCGGCTCCGTAGAAAAGTATATTACTGATAAAGCTTGGGAACAAGGATGGGTTAAACCATTAAACATTGAATTTGAAAAATCACAAAGTGTAGGAATTATAGGGGCAGGTCCAGCTGGTCTAGCAGCAGCAGAGCAGTTAAGAAAAAGTGGGTATAAAATTACTATTTATGATCGTTATGATCGTCCAGGAGGTCTTTTAATTTATGGAATACCTAATTTTAAATTAGAAAAATTTGTAGTTGAGAGAAGAACGAAACTTTTAAAATCAAGTGGTATAGAATTTATTCAAAATTTTGAAGTAGGAATAGATTCAAATTTAGAACAATTAAGAAAAAAACATGATGCCTTGTTGATAGCAACTGGAGTTTATAAAGCAAGAGAAGTTGATTTACCTGGTAATGATTTGAATAATATTTTTCCAGCTATGGAATTTTTAACTGCCTCTAATAAAAAAGGATTAGGTGATGAAGTTGAATTATTTGATAAAGGAGTTTTAAATGCTGAAGGAAAAGATGTGGTTGTAATAGGTGGTGGTGATACTGCGATGGATTGTGTCAGAACTTCAATAAGACAGAAAGCTAAATCAGTAAAATGCTTATATAGAAGAGATAAAGAAAATATGCCAGGCTCGGCAAGAGAAGTCGCAAATGCAGAAGAAGAAGGAGTAGAATTTATTTGGTTATCAAGTCCAAAAAAATTTAATGGTATAAATAAAATTGAAAGTTTGCTTGTAGATAAAATTCAATTAGGTGATCCTGATGAAAGTGGAAGAAAAAGACCAGAAATTAAAAAAGGGTCAGAGTTTGAAATTAAAGCCGATATGATTATTAAAGCTTTAGGTTTTGATCCTGAAGATTTACCAAATTTATTTGACTCTCAAGAATTACAGGTTTCAAAATGGGGGACAATCAAAACTGATTTCAATACCATGGAAACTAATTTAAAAGGTGTTTTTGCTGCAGGGGATATAGTTAGAGGAGCATCTTTAGTAGTTTGGGCAATTAAAGATGGAAGAGAAGCTGCAGTTTCTATCAAAAAATATTTAGAATCAAAAGTAAATCAGAAGATAAAAGTAGCTTAATGAAAAAATATTATAAAAATTTAAAATTACTCGAGAAAAATCATGTTTACTCTTCGGAAATGGAACACGATGCTTGCGGAGTTGGATTAATTGCATCTACGATGGGTATAAAAACTAGACAAGTAGTTGAATATGGAATTGAAGCTTTAAAAGCAGTTTGGCATAGAGGTGCAGTAGATGCTGACGGAAAAACAGGCGATGGTGCTGGAATTCATTTAGAGATTCCAAAAAATTTCTTCGTTGAAAAAATAGAGGTAACTGGACACAAGTATGATGATTGCGAGATTTGCGTAGGGATGATTTTTTTACCAAAAAACGATTATACTGCTCAAGAAAGTTGTAAGACAATTGTTGAAAGTGAATTGACAAAAAATAATTTTAATATTTTTGGTTGGAGACAGGTTCCTGTAAATCCAAAAGTTTTAGGTGTTAAAGCTTTTCAAACAATGCCTGAGATTATTCAGGTGCTTTTTAAATCAAATAATAAAAATTTATTAAATAAAGAATTAGAACGAAAAATTTATGAAACTAGAAGAAAAATAGAAAATAAAGCCTTTAATTTATCTCTTAACAATTTTTACATTTGTTCATTAAGCTCTAAGTCTATTATTTACAAAGGTATGTTTTTGGCTGAGGGAATAGCTGATTTTTACTTAGATCTTAAAGATGAAAGATTTATATCTAGATACGCAATTTTTCATCAAAGATTTTCTACTAATACAGCTCCAAGTTGGAACTTAGCTCAACCATTTAGAGCCTTAGCTCATAATGGAGAAATAAATACTTATAGAGGAAATAAAAATTGGATGAAAGTTCACGAGGAAGAGATGAATAGTCCTTTGTTTGAGGATTTAAATAATCTTAAACCAGTAATTCAAAAGGGAGCCTCAGATTCTGCAGCTTTAGATAATGTATTTGAATTATTAAATATATCTGGTAAACCAGCGCCTCTAGCAAAACTGATGTTAGTTCCAGATGCTTGGTCTAAAAAAAGTAAAACTCTTCCAAAAAGCCACCAACAGTTATTTAATTTTTTAAATAGTACAATGGAACCTTGGGATGGACCAGCAGCAATAGCTGCTACAGATAATGAATGGGTGATTGCAGCAAATGATAGAAATGGATTAAGACCACTGAGATATGCAATTACTAAAGATAAACTTTTATTTGCAGGTTCAGAAACAGGAATGATTGCATTAAATGAAAAAAAAATAATCACAAAAGGTAGATTAGGACCAGGTGAAATTATAGGAGTAAGAATTGAAAAAGGAAAAGTATTTACAAATGAAAAAATAAAAGATTATTTAGCAAAGGAATATAAGCATTTTAATTCTCAGATTATTGATCTTGATGATAAGCTAGTAATTTCTGCTGAAAAAAATAACTTTTCAGGTGAAGATTTGAGAAGAAGACAACATACTTTTGGTATTAGTCTTGAGGATCTAGAATTGATATTACACCCTATGGCAGAAGACGCTAAAGAGGCAACGGGCTCTATGGGAGACGATACTCCTTTAGCTGTTTTGTCAGATAAATATAGGCCTTTATATCATTTTTTTAGACAAAATTTTAGTCAGGTAACGAATCCTCCAATTGACTCCTTAAGAGAAAATAAAGTGATGAGTTTAAAGACAAGATTTGGAAATCTTGGGAATATTTTAGATTTTGATACCCTCACAAAAGAAAATATTTATGTACTAAATAATCCAATATTATCAAACACACAATTTGAAAAATTTATTAATTTTTTTGGACAAAATTCAATAATTATTGATTGTACTTTTTCTAAAAAAGAAACACTAACAACAGCAATTAACAATTTACAAAAAGAAGCTGAAATTGCAGTTAGACAAGGAATTACACAATTAATATTAAGTGATAAAAATTTATCATCAGAAAAACTCCCAATTCCAATTTTATTATGTGTTGGAGCAGTAAACTCATTTTTAATTCAAAAAAAATTAAGAGGATATGTTTCTATAAATGTTCAATCTGGTGATGCACTAGATACCCATTCCTTTGCAACTTTAATTGGCGTAGGTGCTACAACAGTCAATCCTTATTTGGCTTTTGATAGTTTATTTCAAAGGTTTGAAAAAAAATTATTTGGTAAATTTAGTTATGATGAATGTGTTGCAAGATATATTGAATCAGTTAACGCAGGTTTATTAAAGATAATGTCAAAGATGGGAATTTCTGTGTTAAGTTCTTACAGGGGTGGTTGTAATTTTGAAACAGTAGGTTTGAGTAGAACTATTGTCGATGATTTCTTCCCTGGGGTAATTTCTAAAATTTCAGGAATTGGTTTACTGGGTATTGAAAAAAAAATAAGAGCCATTCATAAAGAAGCATTTGAAAGTTCAGATACTGTTTTACCTATAGGTGGAATTTACCGATATAGAAAAAATGGTGAGACACATCAATATCAAGGAAAATTAATTCATTTATTACAAAGTGCTGTAGGATCAAATTCTTATCATGCATATAAAAAATATGTTGAAGGAATTTATAATTTACCACCAATAAACTTAAGAGATTTAATTGATTTTAGAAAGAAAAAATTAGGCTCTTCAATAGACGTTAATGAAGTTGAGCCAATTAAAGAAATATTAAGACGTTTTGGTAGTGGGAGTATGTCTCATGGAGCTTTATCAAAAGAAGCTCATGAAACTCTGGCAATCGGAATGAATAGAATTAGAGGAGCTTCTTGTAGTGGAGAAGGTGGAGAAGATGAAATTAGATTTAAAAGTCAAGATAATGGAGATAGTGCAAATTCAAGAGTAAAACAAATTGCCTCTGCTAGATTTGGTGTAACTATAAATTATTTAAATAACTGCAACGAAATTGAAATCAAAATAGCTCAGGGAGCCAAACCTGGAGAAGGTGGACAGTTACCAGGTTTTAAAGTTACAAAGGAAATTGCTAGATTAAGACATTCTACTCCAGGGGTCACTTTAATTTCACCTCCCCCACATCATGATATTTATTCAATAGAAGATTTAGCTCAATTAATTTATGATCTTAAACAAATAAACCCTAATGCAAGAATTGGAGTTAAACTTGTAGCATCTTCTGGGGTAGGAACAATTGCTGCAGGTGTAGCCAAAGCTAAAGCTGACATTATTTTAATTTCAGGACATAATGGAGGTACCGGAGCAACTCCTCAAACAAGCGTTAAATATGTTGGCATACCTTGGGAAATGGGCCTTACTGAAGCAAATCAAGTTTTAACTTTAAATAATCTAAGACATAAAGTTACTCTAAGAACTGATGGAGGAATAAAAACTGGTCGAGATGTTGTCATTGCAGCTATGATGGGAGCAGAAGAATATGGAGTTGCAACTACGGCATTAGTTGCAATGGGATGCATTATGGTTAGACAATGTCATTCTAATACTTGTCCTGTCGGAGTTTGTACCCAAGATGAAAAATTAAGGGAAAAATTTGAAGGAACTCCTGAAAAAATTGTAAATTTATTTACTTTTATAGCAACCGAAGTAAGAGAAATTTTAGCTGAATTAGGGTTTAAATCTTTAAATGAAATAATAGGAAGAACAGATCTTTTGATGCAAGTTAGCAAAGCTTCACCAAATTTAGATGATCTAGATTTAAATCCTCTGTTCGTTCAAGCTGATTCAGGAGAGAATAAAAGATATTGTGAAGTTCAAGAGATTAATGCAGTACCAGATACCCTAGATCAAAAGATTTGGCCAGAAATAGAAAATGCTTTAGACAAGTCTGAAAAAATTGAAAAAGAATATTTAATAAAAAATATTAATAGAGCTGTTGGAACTAGAATTTCTCATCATCTTTATAAAAAATATGGATATGAAAATCTTATAGATGGGATTTTGACATTAAATTTTAAAGGTTCTGCAGGTCAGTCTTTTGGTGCATTTTCTACTAAAGGTTTGAAATTAATTTTAAAAGGTGATGCTAATGATTATGTGGGGAAAGGCCTTTCTGGTGCAACAATATCAATTAAACTATCTGATGAAAGCAATTTATTATCTAATGAAAATACAATTATTGGAAATACTGTACTTTATGGAGCTACATCTGGAAAACTTTTTGCAGCAGGACAAGCGGGTGAAAGATTTGCAGTTAGAAATTCTGGAGCAACTACGGTCATAGAGGGATGTGACTCTAATGGTTGTGAATATATGACTGGTGGAACTGTAGTAATACTTGGAAATGTAGGAGATAATTTTGCAGCTGGCATGACAGGTGGAATGGCTTTTATTTATGAACAGTCAAAAGACTTTGAAAAAAAAGTAAATGAAGACTCAGTAATATGGCAACAAATAGAAACAGATTATTGGATTAATTATTTAAAAAAATTAATAAACGAACATTATTTAGAAACCAATTCACAATTATCAAAAAGAATTTTAGATAATTTTGAAAAAGAAATAGAAAACTTTATTCAAGTATGTCCTAAAGAAATGCTGAACAAACTAGAAAACCCAATAACTTTAAATAAAATTATAAAAGAAGTTAGTTAAATAATATAACTTAATTCTTTAATTAATCTTTTTAGCCATTTTTTTGAAGAGAGGCTATGATCACCATTTTTAATAATAACTAATTTCTTTTTTGCTTTTTTAAAAATTTTTAAAACTTTTTTTGAATAATTCGGTGGAACAGACTTATCTTGTTCGCCATGAATCATTGTAACTTTTATTTTTTTTAAAATAGTTTTATTTAAAATTTTATTTTTTCTTCCATCTTTAATTAATTGATACGTTATTGGATATTCATGTTCACCATGTTTTAAATTAATAATCTCTTTTTTAATAATTTCCTTTTTCATTTCTCTTGGAAATTTTTTCCACATTAAGTTCTCTAAAAATTCTGGAGCAGACCCAATACCTAAAAAACCTTTAATTTGTTTATTAAAAATTTTAAACATATTAAGTGATATCCAGGAGCCCATACTTGATCCAATTAAAATTATTTTATTTTTTTTAATTAATTTTTTGATAACTATCTCGGCTTCTTTACTCCATTTTGAAATATTTCCATTAGTGAATTTACCAGATGATTTTCCATGACCTGAGTATTCAAAAGCTAGAAATCCAAGTTTATTTTTTTTTGCAAAATTTAAAAAGGCTTTCGGTTTTTTTCCCTCTAGATTAGACATAAAACCATGAAGAAAAATAATGTAAGTACTGTCTTTTTTATAGTTTATCAAATATCTAATTTTTTTAAAATTTGATAATTTAAGGTAATTGAATTTTATCATAAGAGTTTCATAGTTAATTCTAATAATATATAATCATAACAGATGTCATCTAATTTAAAAGTTCTACAGGTAATTCCAAAACTTGGTTATGGAGGTGCAGAAACAGGTTGTTATGATATTGCACATTATTTACCAGAGAATAATTGTGAATCTTTTTTAGTTACAAGCGGTGGAGAGTTAATCAAATTTATAAATAAAGAAAAAGTAAAATTAATTAGACTCCCCGTTCATAGTAAAAACCCATTATTAATTTTATTTAATGCAATTGCTCTAATTGCAATTATTATTTTTCACAATATATCTATAGTGCATGCACGAAGTAGAGCACCAGGCTGGTCATGTTTGTTAGCAACTAAAATAACTAGAAGAAAATTTGTTACAACTTTTCATGGTACTTATAATTTTAACAATAAATTAAAAAAATTTTATAATTCGATTATGGTTAGATCAGATTTAATAATAGCTGGTTCTAATTTTATATTTTCTCATATAAAAGAGAATTATTCAGAGTTTTTAAATGTTAAGAAAAAACTTTTAGTTATCTTTAGAGGAATTAATGTTGATTATTTTGATGCTACTACAAAAATAGAAATTGAAGAAAATAAATTATTGAATAGTTGGGAAATTAATGAAAACAAAAAAATAATTCTTATGCCAGGACGTTTAACAACCTGGAAGGGTCAAGAGTTATTTTTAGAGGCTTTAAATATTGTAAATACTCAACTAGGTTATGAAGCCTTTTATGCCGTTATATTAGGAAGTGATCAAGGTCGTGATTTATATAAAAAAAAATTAATTCGATTGAGTGAACAATTTAGAATGACAAAACAAGTAAAATTTATAGATCATTGTAAGGATATGGCTTTGGCATATAAAGTGGCTGATATTGTAATATCAGCGTCTATAGAGCCAGAAGCTTTTGGTAGAGTATCTGTTGAGGCGCAATCTATGGAAAAAATAATAATTGCAAGTGCTATAGGTGGATCAAATGAGACAATTAAGGAGGGAAAAACTGGCTATTTATTCAAATCTGGTGATCCTAAATCTTTAAGCGAAAAAATTCTTAAAGCTTTAAGCCTAGATGAAATAGCATTGAAATCCATGGGCGTAGAGGGTAGAAAAAATATAGTTCATAAATTTAATGTTGAAAAAATGTGTTTTTCTACATATTCAGAATACAAAAAATTGATAAACTAAATGCCTACTATTACATTACCTGACGGAAATAATCTAGATTTTCCAAATAAAGTTACTGGATTACAAATTGCTGAAAAAATTAGTAAGTCTTTAGCAAAACAAGCTATTGTAATTGGAGTTGATGGTCAATTGAAAGATTTAGATTATGTAATAGATAAAGACTGCTCAGTAAAAATTTTTACCTCTAAAAATGAGGAAGGCCTTGACACTATAAGACATGATACAGCTCACATTTTAGCAATGGCAGTTCAAGAGTTATTTCCTGGAACCCAAGTTACTATAGGCCCAGTAATTGAGAATGGTTTTTATTATGATTTTGCAAGACAAGAGCCTTTTACAGAAGATGATTTGAAAAATATTGAAGATAAAATGAAAGAAATTGTAGATCGTGATGAGGTTACTAAAAGAGAGGTCTGGGATAGGGATAAAGCAATTAAACATTTTAAGAGAAAGGGAGAGCATTATAAATCTGAACTAATTAAAAGCATTCCTGAAGGAGAGGAAGTGTCAATTTATTTTCATGGTGAATGGCATGATCTTTGTAGAGGACCACATTTATCTTCTACTGGAAAAATTGGAAAATATTTTAAATTAATGAAAGTTTCAGGTGCTTATTGGAGAGGAGATTCAAACAATGAAATGCTTCAAAGAATTTATGGAACAAGTTGGGCAACTCAAAAAGATCTTGATGTGTATTTAAAACGTATTGAAGAGGCTGAAAAAAGAGATCATAGAAAATTAGGCAAAGAGATGGATCTTTTTCATTTTAGAGAAGAAAGCCCAGGTTCTGTTTTTTGGCATGAAAAAGGATGGGCTCTTTTTCAAAAACTAATTAACTATATGAGGGCTAGACAAGATGCTGCCAGCTATAAAGAAGTAAATACTCCTGAAGTATTAGATCGTCAGTTATGGGAAAAGTCTGGTCATTGGGAAAAATATGGAGAAAACATGTATACATCTGAAACGCCAGATGAAAAAGTTTTTGCCATAAAACCTATGAACTGTCCCGGTCATATACAGATTTTTAATCAAGGGTTAAAAAGTTATCGAGACCTACCATTAAGAATTACTGAGTTTGGCAAAGTTCATAGATATGAACCTTCAGGAGCAATACATGGTTTATTAAGAGTTAGAGCATTTACCCAAGATGATGCACATATTTTTTGTTCTGAAGATCAAATTACTAGTGAATGTTTAAATGTTACAAATTTAATTTTAGATATTTATAGAGATTTAGGTTTTGAAAATGTAATACTAAAATATGCTGATCGACCAAAAATTAGAGTTGGTAATGATGAAGTATGGGATAAGGCTGAAGCATCTTTATTAGAAGCTGTTAAAGCATCAAAATTAGAATACAGTATTAATAAGGGAGAGGGCGCTTTTTATGGTCCAAAAATTGAATTTGTTTTAAGAGATGCAATTGGAAGAGATTGGCAATGTGGAAC
>MDSW01216273.1_pt1 | contig 17019 bp, 15 predicted proteins | sample 811171 | NCBI WGS metagenome assembly MDSW01 (sample SAMN05326641, study PRJNA326480) | marine metagenome | isolation source: seawater | place: Atlantic Ocean: North West | collected 2012
AGCAATAGCATATACTTTATGGTCTTTAAAAAAAGGTGCTGGTAAAAAAATAATGAAAGAATTATTAAAATACATGAAAGAAAAAAATCATTTAGATAGTGTAATGACATTATCACCACTAACACCTATGGCTACACACTATCATATTAGAAATGGAGCAAAATTAGTTCGAATTAATCCCACTACACAAAATTTTGAGTATAAAGTATCTTAAAATAAATTTAAAAATTTATTTTTAGCTTTATAATCATAATCATGAAAATATTTGATCGAAATATAAATTTTTTTAATTTATTTTTTTATTTTTTAATTTTCTTTAGATCTTTAAAATATATTCATCCACATAAATTTTTGTATTATTACTTAAGTAGAAAATCACCTCGAAAGATTTTATTAAACCAACAAAAATATTTAATTCATTTTTCTCAACATCCACATGATTTTATTACTTTCGTAGTAATTTTTTTAAAAAGAGAGTACGGAAAGATATCAGATAATTATACTATATTAGATATAGGGGCAAATATTGGCTTATTTTCAATTTATGCTTATATAAATAATAAAAAAAATAATATTATTGCATTTGAACCTTCTTTAGATGCTTACAAAATATTAAAACAAAATATTAATTTAAATAATTTAAACCAATCAATAAAAATTTATAACGGCGCTATTTCTTCAAAAAAGGACAGTAAAATAAAATTTCCAAAAAAATCATCACCGTATAATACTCTTAAAAACAGTTATAGTGAAGAAACAGCGATTATAAATAATTATAATATTAATTATTTTTTAAATCAAAATAAAAATATTTTTTTAAAATTAGATTGTGAAGGATCAGAATTGGATATCATTAGATCAATTGAACCAAATAATTTTAAAAATATAAAAATAATTAGAATGGAAACTCATAGTAAGAAAATAGCTAATGAAATTATTAAATTATTAAAAGAAAATAGTTTTATTGTTGAGAAAAATAAAAATTCTATTATTTGGTCTAAAAAAATATGAAAATTAATTATTCAAATATCCTAAAAAAAAACATGATTAATGTTTTTAAAGATGTGTTAAAAAGTATTCAGAATAATGGAATAAATAATGGTCATCATCTTTATATTACATTTAAAACAAATTCACAAAAAGTGGTTATTCCAAAATGGCTAAAAGAAAAATATCCTAAAGAAATGACTATCGTAATTCAATATGAATTTTGGAATTTAAAAGTAGAAAATGATTATTTTAAAATTACTTTATCATTTAATAATATTAATGCTGACTTAGTTATTCCTTTTAATAAAGTAATATCTTTTGCTGATCCGTATGCAAATTTTGGTCTTAAGCTGAGCAATTCTAAAACTAATAATACTAAAAAAGATAGTGAAAAAATTGAAAAAAAGAAAAAAAATAATGTTTTAGAATTTAAAAAATTTATTAAATAATTAAGTTAAATAATTAAAATTTTTTATATCTCCAGAATCATAATTAATGCAAAGAGGGCTACCTGTAGGTATTTCAATTTTAGATATATCATCTGGTTTATGTAGACCCATATGTATCATAGTAGCTCTTAATGAATTTCCATGGGCAACAATTAATATATTTTTTTTTAATTTAATTTGAGGTTCTATAAAATTTTTAAAATATGGTTGTACTCTTAAAACGACCTTTTCCAAGCTTTCACCTCCTGGAGGTGATATATTATATGATCTTCTCCATATATGGACTTGTTCTTTTCCATATTTTTTAGCCGTCTCATCTTTATTTAACCCTACTAACTCTCCATAATCCCTTTCGTTAAGATTTTTATCACATGTCATCAAAAGACTGTCATTACTCCATAATTTTACTAAATTCATTTCTTTAACTGCAAATTCAGCAGTTTTTATCGCTCTCTGAAGTACGCTACAAAAAATTTCATCTATTTTGATATTATTTTTTTTCATTATGATACCTGCAGATTTTGCTTCTTTAACGCCTAAATCAGTTAAAGGAACATCTTTCCAGCCAGTAAAGCGATTTTCAAGATTCCACTGACTTTGTCCATGGCGTAAGAGAATTACAGTATTCATTATATATAAATATTTTTTCTATGTTTAAGTTTATGTTATACAAAAAAATGATTAAAATAGTATTAAAAAATGAAAAAAAAATTTCGAACAGAATCAGATAGTTTAGGAAATATTAAAGTCGATAATTCTAGATTTTGGGGAGCTCAAACTCAACGTTCAATTCAAAATTTTCAAATTGGTAATGACAAAATGCCTAATGAAGTAATTGTAGCTTTTGGATTACAAAAAAAAGCTGCTGCTTTAGCCAATATGGAGCTATTAAAAATGAATAAAAAAATAGGAAATTCAATTATATATGCCTGTAATCAAATAATTAATTTAAATCTTATAAATGAATTTCCTTTATCTATTTGGCAAACTGGTTCAGGTACTCAAACTAACATGAACGCTAATGAAGTAATTAGCAACTTTGCCATAAAAAAATTAAAAGGTAAAATTGGTTCAAAAAAACCTATTCATCCCAATGATCATGTAAATATGTCACAATCATCAAATGATACTTTTCCTTCAATAATGAATATTGCTTGCAATGAATTAATAGAAAAAAAATTAAAACAATCACTTAATAAATTATCAAATGAATTAAAAAATAAATCAAAAAAATATAGTAAAATTATAAAAGTTGGAAGAACTCATTTGCAAGATGCTATCCCAATTACTTTGGGACAAGAGTTTTCCGGATATTATCAACAAATAAAGAATAATCAAAAAAGATTAATTAATGCTCAAAATGAATTAAAGTTTTTAGCACAAGGTGGAACAGCAGTGGGTACTGGTCTAAATGCTCCAAAAAATTTTGATAAAGTTTTTTGTAAACATTTATCAAAATTAACAAAAAATAAATATTTTCCCTCACCTAATAAGTTTGAAAGTATTGCTGCTCATGATACTATGGTTAATTTATCAGGATTAATGAATACTATTGCAGTTTCATTACTAAAAATTTCTAATGATATCCGTTTTCTTGGATCAGGGCCAAGAGCTGGACTTTGTGAGTTAATATTACCAGCCAATGAACCTGGATCATCAATAATGCCAGGCAAAGTTAATCCTACGCAAATAGAAGCTTTATCAATGGTTTGTTTACAAATTATGGGAAATCATTCTTCCATTTCAATTGCAGGATCTCAAGGACATTTTGAACTAAATGCTTACAAACCTCTAATTCTTATTAACAATATTCAATCAATTAACTTGTTATCTGACTCAATAAATAGCTTTGTTAAAAATTGCTTAGTTGGGATTAAACCTAATAAAATCAATATTAAAAAAAATCTAGAAAACTCTCTAATGCTTGTGACGGCTTTAAATGATCATATAGGTTATGATGAAGCCTCAAAAATAGCAAGAAAAGCTTACAAGGATAATATCACATTAAAAGAAGCAGCTAAAAAACTTAATTCTATCGATGAAAAAAAATTTGATAAATTAGTTCAGCCAAAAAAAATGATTTGATATTTTTTAAGCTAATTGAAAATTAGATTTGTCAGAAAATAATTTTTTGAGTAATTGATTGTTTAAAAAATGTCCTGATTTACTTCCATGAAAATAACCCTGTATTGGACATCCTGCTAAATAAAGATCTCCTATTGAATCTAATATTTTATGACGAACAAATTCATCATCAAATCTCAAACCTTCTTTATTTAAAATATTTTTCTCTCCGACAACAACAGCGTTTTCAAGAGATCCCCCTAAAGCTAAGCCAGCTGATCTTAAATTATCAACATCTTTCTCAAAACCAAAAGTTCTCGCAGAAGAAATATCACTTCTATAGTTTCCATTGATTAATTGTAATTTCTTAGCTTGCTTATTAATTAAATTACTTTCAAAATCTATTTCAAAATTAATAGAAAAAAAACTATTTGGTGTAATTTTTACATAACTATCACCTTTAGAAACTTTAACTTCTTTTTTAACAACTAATATTTTTCTATCTAAATGTTGCTCTATAACTCCAATATTTTCTAATTCTTTAACAAAAGGTAAAGAGCTACCATCCATTATTGGAACTTCTACATTATCAATTAAAATATTAGCATTATCAATATGCATTCCAGATAAAGCACTCATTAGATGTTCAATAGTCGAAACTGAAATTCCTTTAGTATTGCTTATCGTAGTGCATAAAGTTGTGGAAGATACATTCGACCAAATTGCATCAATGACATTATCATTGTCTAAATCTGTTCTAAAAAACTTTATACCACTATTAACTTCAGATGGATGTATGCTAATATTTACTTTCTGACCTGAATGTAAGCCAATACCTTGAAAATCTACCTTAGATTTTAAAGTTTGTTGTTTTTTTGATATTGCAGAGCTAGCTATCATAATAAAAAAAAAGTGCTATTTTCAAGCACTTTTTTTCTACATATATTTTCAAAGTTTCACAATTAACTGAATATTACTAATTATTTCAATAAAATTCCTTAATTTGCCTGCCTTCTTAAAAATGTAGGTATATCTAGTAATTCTTCTTCTTCAGTTTCTTGATTAAAATCAGCATCCAAATCTTGATCTTCAGCCGAAAATTCATCCTCAACTACGTCTTCAGTAATATGATTGTCGGTTTCATTACTATTTTCATGACTGAGCACAGGTTCAGCTTTAACTGATAGATCAGGTTTTTCTTCAATTTTTTCTTCGGAATTTTTATCAAGCGTATCAAATAAACTTAATCTACGTACATTAGTACTATTTTCTTCTTGTAAATTATTATTAGTACTTTGATTATTTTCATCTGAAATATTTTCAAGTTTATCTTTAGTTTCATTATCAGCAATATCATCTTTTTCATTAATAGAATTTGTTTCTAAATCAATACTTTGCTCAGTTGATAAACTAACATTTTCTTGAATAGGGTCTTCAGAATTTTCTTCTATAGGTTCATCAGAACTAGCAAAATCAGATGTAATAGATGATAAATTTTCATCGTCTGTAATATTTTCATTATTATGTTCTTCTACGATAGTATTTTCATTTTCAGATTGTGTATTTAATTGATTTGTTTGAATACTTGAATCGGCAGATTGATTAACATAAACAGAATTATCAATAGAGATGCTTTGAGATTTTATTGTATTTTGTATAATAGAATTTTCGTTTGCATCTATACCTGTTGCAACAAGACTAACTCTAACAACCCCTTCTAATCTTTCATCACATGTTGTGCCATATATTATATTAGCATCTTCATCTACTTCATGTTTAATTCTGTTAGCAGCCTCATCAACTTCATATAAAGTTATATCATTACCACCAGTAATATTAATAATTAAACCTTTAGCTCCTTTCAATGAAACATCGTCAATTAGAGGATTGGCTATAGCAGCTTCAGCAGCTGCAACGGCTCTTCCCTCTCCAGAAGCCTCTCCTGTGCCCATCATAGCTTTTCCCATCTCTGACATGACTGTTTTAACATCTGAAAAGTCTAGGTTTATTAATCCCGGTTGTACCATTAAGTCTGTTACCCCTCTCACTCCAGCATACAAAACATCATCGGCCATTTTGAATGCATCAGCAAATGTTGTTTTCTCATTTGCAATTCTAAATAAATTTTGATTTGGTATAGTTAACAAAGTATCTACATACTGTTGTAATTCTGCCAGACCTTTTTCAGCTAATTTCATTCTTTGTGATCCTTCAAAATGAAAAGGTTTAGTTACAACTCCTACCGTCAAAATTCCTTTTTCCCTGGCAAGTTTAGCAATAACAGGAGCAGCTCCAGTACCTGTACCTCCTCCCATACCTGCTGCAATAAATAACATATGACTATCTTCTAACTTTTCACTAATTTCATTAATTGTTTCTTCGGCAGCTTTTTTACCTATATCCGGTCTCATTCCTGCACCTAAACCCCTAGTACTATTCACACCTAATTGAATTTTTTTCTTACAATTTGAAATCTGTAGGGCTTGTGCATCAGTATTTGCAATTATAAATTCCACGCCCTCTAAATTTGAATTTATCATATTATTGACAGCGTTCCCTCCTGAACCGCCAACTCCTAGTACTGTAATTTGTGGATGTAGATTAGGACCTACATCTGGTATTGAAATGTTTATTGTCATAAATTGCTCCGCCGTTTTTTTTATATTTTTTAACGATTTACCATCGAAACCGTCAATCAATATAACTATATATTGTATGTTATATTATATATGTTGATCAAGCCAAGTAGAAAAACGGCTAAAATAGGTATTTTTTGTATTTTTTTGGCTTTTCTTAAGGAAACTTATATCATAATCATCTTTTTTATACAGAACACTGCCGACTGTTTGAGAATATTGAGGTCCAGTATATTTCTTATCTAAACCAATTAAACCAAAGGGCTTTCCTAGCCTTACATTGCTATCAAAAATTACTTGGGCATATTCACTGATTCCCTCTAATTGTGAACCTCCCCCTGTCAAAATTAAATTTTTAATTTTTTTTCTATTAAGATTGTACTGTTTAAGCTTTTGCCAAACTAATTCTAAATTTTCTTCTACTCTTGGTTTTATTATCAAATTTATTGTACTCCTGCTAATTTGTTTAAATTGGTTTTCTTCAGAAGAGATTAAAGGTACTTCGATGATTTCATACTCATCACTTGGTGAATTCAGCACAGAACCATAAAGAGTTTTAAGTCTTTCAGCACTTTCTTTTGTTGTTGAAATTCCTCTAGCGATATCATTAGTTATATTTTTACTTCCAACATTAATTGAATCACAAAATAATAACTTATTATTTTCAAAAATAGAAATTGAAGTAGATGATTCTCCTAAATCTACACAAATTGCTCCTAGATCTTTATCATCTCCATTAAGAGTTGCTAAAGCAGACGACAGTGGTGTTGGTATTATTTCTTCAATATAAATGTTCAGTTCTTTGAACAAATTTTTATAAGTATTAATTAAATTTTGATCAACAGATAGTTTATAAAAATTTAAGTTTAACTTCTTAGCAAAATTTCCTATAGGATTTTCAAAAAAAACTTTATCATCAACTTCATAACTCATAATGAAATTCATAATTATTTCTTCGTTAACTGAATTTTCAAAAAAAGATGATTGATTAACTGCTTTTTTTAGATGAAGATCATTTATTAGTTCATTTTCAATATTAATACTAGAGCTATAAAAATTAGAATTTGATTTTGATAAAGGTAAATTAAGATTGATAGATTTGATTTCTGTTTGAGAATCCTTAGCAGCTTCATCAATAACTTTTTTTACTTCACTTTTAATAGCATTATAATTTATCAATGCACTTTTATTTACATTCAAGGTTGGGAAACTAACAAAAGATAGAATTTTTGGTTTTTGGTTTTTTCTAAGATCGCATACTACGCATGAAATTTTAGAATTTCCAATATCTAAGCCTACTTTAATCATCTATTTTATTCTTATATTTTATAATTGCTTTTTTCATAACCCTTAGATCTATGCTTTCTATTTCTGCCAAATCATTATCAGAAAAATTTGAATGAATTTTTTTATATTTTTTTAGAGCTTTTTCTATATTTTGCTCAGGTAACTTTATAGTAATATTATTTAATAATTTTAAATCCCATCTGCGGTTTTCTATAAAAGTTGCACTTTTAATCATTTTTTTGAAATCAGGATTTAAATTTTTAAATAATTTTTTTGAATTATTTAAAGAATTTGGCCCATAAAAAATTGGCAATTCCAAAAATTTATTATTTTGCTTTAAAATTTCTAAAGCTACTAAATTTTCACTGAACAGAACCATTTGACTTGAGTTATCATATATAGCAAAGGGCGTTTCTTCATCAACAAAAACATAAATTGAATTTTTATAATTACTATTAATTTTTAATTCTTTGATCCATTTATTTTTACTTATTTTATTACTAATTTTTTGCAATGGAATTAAAAAAATTGATTTTCCTTGATAATTATAGAAATGTTCTAATACTTCATTTTCATTTAAATATTTTAATTTTGAAATTTTTATTTCTTTTAATGTATATTCATATTTTGATGAATAATCTTCAATTAAATTAACAGTTAATTTATTTATTCTATCAAAATTATTCCTTAAAAAGATCAATACACAAACTATTAATATTAAAAAGAAAAATAAATAAAAATTTAAATTAAAAAAATTTATTTTTTTTTTATTAACAAAAACTTTTTTCATTTAATACAATTAATTATATTTATTATTAAGCTATCAAAAGAAATATTTTGATAATTTAATTGTTCTGGAACAAGTGAAATAGATGTGAGGCCTGGTTGAGAGTTTATTTCTAAAAAAAACAAATCAGTACCATCAAATATGAAATCAGATCTACTTACTCCATTTAACTTAATTTCATCATGTGCAATTTTTGCAAATTCTTTACACAAATTATAAACTTTATTAGGAATTTTTGCTGGTAAAATATGTTTTGAAAATCCTGGAGTATATTTTGCTTCATAATCAAAAAAATCATTATTAGGTAAAATTTCAGTAACTTCTAATGCTAAAGACTCATAATCTTTTTCAATAACTGCAACAGTTAGTTCACGGCCAGAAATAAATTTTTCTGCTATAAGATCATTATGATTTTCATAAATTTTTAAAACTTCTTCATAATTTTCTAAAAAAAAATTAATATCTTTTTTATTCCTAAAAATTTTAATGCCAAAACTTGAACCACTAGAAATAGGCTTTAAAACGAAGGGGCCTAAAGAACTAAAAATGTTTTGCAATTTTTTTTTATCAAGATTGTTAATATCTACAGTTAAATAATTAGGTGTGAGAATTTTAGTATTATTAATAATCTCTTTGGTTATTTTTTTATTGAAACAATTATATGATGATTCAGCATTAGAATGAGTATATTTAAAATTTTTTTCTTCTAAAATTTTTTGAATACTTCCATCTTCCCCAAAAGGTCCATGCAAAGCATTAAAACATAAATATTCCCTGTCAAATTTATTAATTTCTTGTTTAAATGTTTTAGGATTTACGATTATAGATTTAAAATTTATACCTAAATTCTTTAGTGATTTTTTAACTTCTTTACCTGTTTTTAATGAAATTTCATGTTCTTCATTTAAACCACCTTCTAAAACTAAAACTTTATTTTTCTTCATTAACTAATTACCTATAATTTCTATTTCCCATTCAAGTGTAATGTTAAATTTGTTGTAAACTTTATCAATTATTCTATTTCCTAATTCTTCAATATCTTTAGCTGAAGCGTTATTAGTATTTATTAAAAAATTTGCATGTTTATCACTAACAAAAGCATCATTTACATTTAAGCCCTTACAATCTGACATTTCAATTAATTTAGCTGCAAAACTATTTTTGGGGTTTTTAAAAGTGCTACCACTCGTTTTTGCTTTAATTGGTTGTGAGTTTTTTCGCATAGTTTTAATATTGTTAATTCTATTAATTATTTCTTCAGAATTTCCATGAGAATAATAAAATCTTGCTGAAGTTATTATATCAGTTTTTGATAAATTAGAACTACGGTAAGAAAGTTCAAGTTGATCTTTGGTAAAAGAATTTTCAATTTTTGAAGAATTAATTATTTTTACATCTTTTAAAATATCTTTAGTCTCACTACCAAAGCAACCTGAGTTCATTTTAATTGATCCTCCTATAGTTCCAGGTATTCCTGAATAAAATTCAAAACCTTTTATCATGTTTTGTTTAGCAAATTTTGCTAAGTTCACATCTAGTAGTCCAGCACCTACTTCAAGAAAATTTGCATGTTTTTTAATTTGATTAAAATTCTTACCTAATTTTAGAAGAATTCCCTCATATCCTCTATCTCTTATTAAAAGATTTGATCCAGCGCCAATTATTTTATAATCCATATCTCCAACATTGTTTAAAATTATTTGTAGTTCATTGGAATTATAAACTTCACAAAATACAGCAGTCTTTCCACCTGCTCTAAACCATACTTTTTTTGAAGTATCAAAATTATAAAAAAAATTACTATTTAGTTTATCTTGAATTGCTTTTATTTTATTTATCATTGGTTTTGAAAAAATCATGCGCCATATAAGTAATTGAGCCTGCTCCCATAAAAACTATAGTATTTTTATCTGCAAAGTAAGGTTTTAATGTAGTAGATAAATTAGATTTACTATTTAAATAAAATGTGTTTTTATTTTTCTTTTTAATATCATTCACTAATTTTTTTGAATTTATATTTTTTATTGATCTTTCTCCAGCTGGATATACATCCAAGATATATAATGTATCAATTTTATTAAATATTTTTATAAACTCATTGTAAAGATAGCTTAATCTTGAAAATCTATGTGGTTGAAAAATGACAATTATTTTTTTATTAGATATTTGCTTGGCTATATCATAGCTTGCTTTTATTTCTGATGGATGATGAGCATAATCATCATAAACTGAGCACTTATCTATTTTACCTAAATAAGAAAATCTTCTTTTCACGCCTTCAAATGCAAACAAAGATTTTTTAATTTCTGGTAAAGGAATTTTAGCTAATAATGAAGCAATTATTGCAGAAGTGGTATTTAAAATATTATGATCTCCAATAAGATTTGTTTTAAAATTTATTTTTCCATTAATACCTTTTATTACATTCTTTCTAAAAAAGAGTGAAAATTCAGTGCTAAATTTATTTTTATTTATTAAAACAATTTTAACATCAGAATTTTTTTCTTTCAAAGAATATGTAATCAGGTTTCTTGTTTTAATTTTTTTTGATATTTTTTTTAAATTAGGGCTATCAACGCATAAAATTGAAAATCCATAAAAAGGTAAGTTATTTATAAAAAGTTTGAATGAATTAATTAAATTTTCTTTTGATTTATAATAATCCATATGTTCCATATCTAAGTTTGTAATAATATTAATCTCGTGAGGTAATCTTAAAAATGAACCATCGCTCTCATCAGCTTCAACAATCATCCATTCACCTTTTCCAAGTCTATTATTTTTCGAGTAGGAATTTATAATTCCTCCATTTACAATAGTAGGATCATAATTAGCATTATCAAAAATATATCCGACTAAACTTGTTGTAGTAGTTTTTCCATGAGAGCCTGCAACAGCAATAGATTTTTTAAATTTCATCAATTCAGCAAGCATATCAGCTCTGCTAATAAGTGGAATAAACAACTTTTTACATTCAATTAATTCAGGGTTATTTTTTTTTATTGCTGAAGAAAAAACAGCAGCGGAAATATTCTTAATATTTTTTTTATTATGTCCTTTAAAAAAAGTGACTCCCCTTTTTTTTAATCTTTTAATATTTGAATTAATATTTATGTCACTACCTTGAATATCATATCCTAAATCTAACATTAATTCAGCTATACCTGACATGCCAATGCCACCAATACCAACAAAATGAATTTTTATTTTTTTTTCTTTATTTTTTGTCATAAAACATTTTTTTTAACATTATTTCATTTGCTTCGAGAAGAAAAATTTTTTTCAGTGATTTTTTCATTATTTTAATTTTTTTATCATTTGTAATTATTTCATTAAAAATTTTAGCATTAGTATCTGCTTCTTTATCAGAATCTTTTAATAAAATTGCAGAATCGTTTTCTACTAAAAATTTAGCATTATAGTACTGATGGTCATTGATTGAATTATTTAAAGGAAATATTAATGATGGTATATTATATTTTATTAAATCGTTTATAGTTCCTGCCCCTGCTCTAGTCAAAGCTAAATCTGTTTGTGATAAAATTTCATCAATGTTATGATAAAAATCTGAAATAATATAATTAATTTTTTTATCAAGAAATGTTTTTTCTATTTTTTTAGATATATTTTTAGGACATTGAATTATAAATTTAATATTTTTTAAAATTTTTTCATCTAATAAATTCATCATTAATAATAAATTATTTATTATTTTTACTGCCCCTTGACTACCTCCATATACAAATACGGTTTTATTATTTAATTTGTTTTCATCAATTAAAATTTTTTCTTTTTTTGGGGTAGAAGGCATGCCTACAAAAATTGCTTTAGGATAGTATTTATCATTTAAATTATAAGTTTTTTTAAAATTCAAAAAAATATTTTCAGCAAAATATAAAAAAAATAAATTAACCTTACCAATTATAGAATTTTGCTCATGTAAATATAATTTGGTTTTAAAAAAAATTTTAAAAAATAATAAAGTAAAAATTGGCGCTAAGGTTGCGTAACTCCCAAAAGATATGCAATTTTGTGGTTTCAATTTTAAAATTAAAACAATTGATTGAAAAAAACCTAGAATTAATTTTAATATTCCTCTTATTTGAAAAAAAATATTTCCTGATAAGTGAGAAGAAAAAATGACGAATTTTTTTCCTTTAAAATTTTTTGCATATTTATCACCTCTTTTATCTAAAATGAGAGTACACTCATAGCCACTTTTATTTAAATAATTTGCATAATTTATAGCTGGAATTACGTGCCCTCCGGTACCTCCAGAAAAAATAATTATTTTATTATTCTTGCACATGTCTTGATCTTGTTAGTGATAATAAAAAACCAAATAAAATTGCACTAGAGAACATGGAAGATCCTCCATAACTTATAAAAGGTAAAGTCATTCCTTTAGTGGGAATGATTGATAATGAACTAAATATGTTAATTAGAGACTGCAAACCAAAACAACAAGTTAATCCTACAATTGCTATAATTAAAAATGGATCTGTCATTTTTAAAAGTCTTAGTAGGAATCTAATGATTATAATAAGTATTAATGATATAATTAAGGCACAAAAAATAAACCCTAACTCTTCTCCTGCAACAGCAAAAATAAAATCTGTATTTGCATCCGGTATTTTTTCTTTAAGTATTCCTTGTCCTGGACCTTTTCCTAACAATCCACCAGACTTAAAAGCTTTCAAACTTAGATCAATTTGATATGAGTCTAATTGGGGATTCAAAAAACTATCTATTCTTTTTTGAACATGATCAAAAAAATAATATGAAAATAAACATAATGATAATAAAGACAGCAATGCAAACACTACTAGATACAATGATAAGCCAGCAATAAATAATTGGCAAAAAAAAGTTAAAGAAATTAATATAGTCATACCAAAATCAGGTTGTAATATAATTAATCCAGATATTGTTATGAAAGATATAACAAGAATAATTAAATAAGATTTACGCCCATTTATACCTTGAATAATAAACCATGAACTTAAAATAAAATAAAAAGGTTTTATAAACTCAGAAGGTTGTAAACTAAAATTAAAAAATTTAATCCATCTTTTTGAACCTTTAACTTCATAATCAAAAAATAATACAATGCATAATGCTAATATAAATAAAATTATAAAAATAAGAGAAAGTCTTCTTAAAGTTTTTACTTCCAATAATGATAAAAAAATCATTATAAAAAAAGCACTCAAAGAAAATATCAAATGTTTATTTATGAACAAAAAAGTATTTTCTAATGAGAAAGATAAAATGATTCCAATTATAAGTAAAGTAGATATAAAAATAAAATTTATTTTATCAATTTCTTTCCACCATTCTTTAAAATTTAAATTATATTTCATTAACAAATTTTTTTACGATTTTTTTAAAACTTTGACCTCTTGCTTCAAAATTTTCATATTGATCAAATGATGTGCAACCAGGGGAAAATAATACTGTCAATTTTTTATCTGTATTTTTTAAATTTTTTAGAGAATTCTCTATTGATTCCTCTAATGTATGACATATTTCACAATTAATATCATTTTTTAATTGCTCAAAAATTTTCTTTGAAGATTCACCTATTAAATAAATTTTTTTAATTTTTTTATTAAAATTTAATATTTTTGTAAAATCACTTTCTTTTGCTCTACCTCCAACAATCAAAAAAATATTTTCAAAATTCTCAACTGACTTGATAAGAGATTCAACATTTGTAGCTTTACTATTATTTATTATCTGAAGATTTTTATCATTATAGACATTTTCTAATCTGTGAGGCAAACCCTTGAAAAATTCAACTGTTTTTAAAAAATTATTTATGTTTATTTTCAAAATTTTTGTAACTGTATAAGCAGCTAGAATATTTTGTTGATTAAATTTACCAAATAATGAATTTGAAATCTTTGGTATTTTAATTATTTTTTTATCTTCAAAAAAATTATCTATAATTTTGTAATCGTCAAAAAAAATTCCTTTTTCTATATAATTTAAAGATACAGGAATAACATTTTTAATATTTTTTTTATAAATTTCTAGAGTTTTAGAGTCATCTATTGAAACAATATTGAAACCATTTTTATTTAAATGGATAATTTTTTCTTTGTAAGTTGCATATTCATCATAACTTTTATATCTATCTAAATGATCTGGGGAAATATTTAATAAAACTGAGATATATGGTTTTAAAGATGTTTTGCATTCTAATTGAAAAGAACTAAGCTCAATGACATGAAATTCTAACTTATTTTTTTCTTTAAAACATTCTAGTAAAGGCAGTCCTATATTGCCTCCAACAAAGTTTTTTATATTATTTTTTTTTAAAACATCACTAATTAGTTTAGTTGTTGTGGATTTTCCATTGGTTCCAGTTATTGCAATAATTTTTTTATCTTTACTGATTCTAGAATATAATTCCAAATCTCTCAGAAGAGGGATTTTATTATTTTTTAAGATCTGAATCTTTTTATCTTTAAAAGAAACACCTGGAGTAATGAAAGATTCATCTATTAATTTAAAATTTAAATTGTTTGGTTCGGCATAACTTATAGCATTATTAATATTCTTTAATTCTTCTCTTTTTTTATAATTATCATCCCAACAAAAATAATTTTCATTAATACTATCCAAATAATCTATGATTGATCTTCCACTTTTATTTAATCCATAAATATATTTCATAAATAAATTAATTTATCTAATTTTTAATGTTGCCAAACCAATTAAGGCAAGAACAATTGTTATTATCCAAAATCTAATAACTATAGTAGATTCAGCCCATCCCTTTTTTTCAAAATGATGATGAAGAGGGGCCATTTGAAATATTCTTTTTCCAGTTAATTTGAAACTAATTACTTGTACAATCACTGATAAGGTCTCCAATACAAACATTCCTCCCACAATAGCTAAAACAATTTCATGTTTTACAATTATTGCAAGGGAACCTAAAGCGCTACCCATTGCAAGTGAGCCGGTATCGCCCATGAAAACTTTAGCTGGAGGAGCATTAAACCACAAAAAACCTAGAGCAGCTCCAATTAAAGTACCACAAAAAACTGATAGCTCTCCACTTTCTTTGATATAAAAAATTTGTAAATATTCTGAAAAAATCAAATTACCTGAAACATAAGCAATAAAAGCAAATGTCATTGCAACAATCATTACTGGTACAATTGCTAATCCATCTAATCCATCTGTTAAGTTCACTGCATTAGCTGAACCTACTATAATTAAAGTTCCTACAGCAAAATATATTAATCCTAAATTGATAATAAAATTTTTAAAGAAAGGAAAACTGATTGTACTCCATATATCATCAGATAAAGAAATTTTTATTAAATAAATTAATAATAAACTAATAATAATTTGAAAAAAAATTCTTTTGGATACAGAAATTCCTTTGTTATTATTTAATTTTACTTTTCTATAATCATCAACAAAACCTATTAAGCCAAAAGAAATTGAAGAAAGAAAACAAATCCATACAAATTTGTTGGATAAATCAGCCCATAAAAAAAGTGATATAGTAATACTGGACAAAATAAGAATGCCACCCATAGTTGGGGTTCCTGCTTTTTGAATAATATGATTAGATGGACCATCTTTTCTTATAGGTTGTCCTACAGGTTGCAAATTGCTCAAAATCTTTATGATGATCTCACCAAATATTAAAGAAAAAAATAAAGAGGTTAAAATTGCTGCTCCCGTTCTAAATGTTATATAATTAAATAAATTTAAAAACGTATAATAATTTACATACTCACTTGAAATATAATAAAACAACTAAACTTCCCCCATAGCTAAAATATTTTCACTTAATTGATTAGTTATTGATGAATTTGATCCTTTAATTAAAATTGTATCTCCATCGTTTAAATTTTTTTCTAAATATTCAATTATTTTTTTGATATCATGCATTAGATAGATATTGTGATTAATCATTTTATCTATTTTATCTAAAGCTAATTCCATCAATTCGCCAGAGATAATGACATTATTTATATTTTTCTCAATTACATATTTTATTATTTCAATGTGATAGTCCAAAGCTCCTGACCCGAGTTCTTTCATTTCTCCTAATATTAAAATTTTTTTTTCTGACTGTTTAATTTCTATTGAATTAAAATAGTCTATGCAAATTTTCATTGATTTTGGGCTCGCATTATAAGATTCATCAATAAAATTTATTTTCTTTTTATTAATAATTAAAGAGCTTCTAAGACCTCTTCCTGAAATCGACGGAATATTTTTTGTAAGGGATAAAAAGTTATTAATATTTAAATTATTATATTTAAATATAGCATAGCAAATTAAAATATTATCTATTTTGTGAATTTCTTTATCATCAACAATTATTTCGCAAATATCATTTTTATACATAATCGTAATTTTATAAATATATTCATCAATTTTTTTTATATTTTTAATCTTTAAATCAGAATTGGAATTTTCGCCAAAAGTAATAATATTTTTAATATTATATTCTTTTGCTTTTTTACATACATAGTGTTCATCAATATTGTTATTTGATAAAATTGCTAATTCAACTTTAGGATTAAATTTAGGATTAAAAATATCAGATTTTTCAATTGCTATATTCCTTGTATTTATCAATTTTTCTAAATGGGTAGGATATATGTTAGTTATTATAGCTTGAGTGGGAAGAACTAAATTAGTTAGTTTTTTTATTTCATTAAAATTATTAGTTCCTAATTCAAAAATTGCATAATCAGATTCTAAACTCATGTTGATTAAAGAAAGAATGACACCTAAATAATTGTTAAAACTTTTAATAGATGCTGAAACT